>OGPO01000782.1_pt1 | contig 24601 bp, 20 predicted proteins | sample 1553041 | NCBI WGS metagenome assembly OGPO01 (sample SAMEA2580281, study PRJEB22360) | human gut metagenome | biome: human gut; feature: human-associated habitat; material: faeces | place: Denmark | collected 2008/2010 | reverse complement strand
GATGAAGTTGGGGGCCCCCCTATCAGCGCGGCTTACCCAGCCGCTTACAGGCCACCGAAGCCCGGTTGCCAGTGCTTGCCGAAGAGATGTCATTACTGATGCTGGACAGCCGCCGGGTGATCCAAAGCATTCAGTTGATGAAATCGCTGGGCGGCGGGTATCAGGCAGGTCCCGTCGTCGAGAAAAAATAAAATGTCTGCCGCGTGATGGCTGTCACGCGGTATTTCGTTTCGTCACGTCAAAACTGACGACAGCCTGTTTTTCGTCAGAGTTTTGAATAAATAGTGCCCGTAATATCAGGGAATGACCCCACATAAAATGTGGCATAAAAGATGCATACTGTAGTCGAGAGCGCGTATGCGTGATTTGATTAACTGGAGCGAGACCGATGAAAAAAGTCGTCACGGTTTGCCCCTATTGCGCATCAGGTTGCAAAATCAACCTGGTCGTCGATAACGGCAAAATCGTCCGGGCGGAGGCAGCGCAGGGGAAAACCAACCAGGGTACCCTGTGTCTGAAGGGTTATTATGGCTGGGACTTCATTAACGATACCCAGATCCTGACCCCGCGCCTGAAAACCCCCATGATCCGTCGCCAGCGTGGCGGCAAACTCGAACCTGTTTCCTGGGATGAGGCACTGAATTACGTTGCCGAGCGCCTGAGCGCCATCAAAGAGAAGTACGGTCCGGATGCCATCCAGACGACCGGCTCCTCGCGTGGTACGGGTAACGAAACCAACTATGTAATGCAAAAATTTGCGCGCGCCGTTATTGGTACCAATAACGTTGACTGCTGCGCTCGTGTCTGACACGGCCCATCGGTTGCAGGTCTGCACCAATCGGTCGGTAATGGCGCAATGAGCAATGCTATTAACGAAATTGATAATACCGATTTAGTGTTCGTTTTCGGGTACAACCCGGCGGATTCCCACCCAATCGTGGCGAATCACGTAATTAACGCTAAACGTAACGGGGCGAAAATTATCGTCTGCGATCCGCGCAAAATTGAAACCGCGCGCATTGCTGACATGCACATTGCACTGAAAAACGGCTCGAACATCGCGCTGTTGAATGCGATGGGCCATGTCATTATTGAAGAAAATCTGTACGACAAAGCGTTCGTCGCTTCACGTACAGAAGGCTTTGAAGAGTATCGTAAAATCGTTGAAGGCTACACGCCGGAGTCGGTTGAAGATATCACCGGCGTCAGCGCCAGTGAGATTCGTCAGGCGGCACGGATGTATGCCCAGGCGAAAAGCGCCGCCATCCTGTGGGGCATGGGTGTAACCCAGTTCTACCAGGGCGTGGAAACCGTGCGTTCTCTGACCAGCCTCGCGATGCTGACCGGTAACCTCGGTAAGCCGCATGCGGGTGTTAACCCGGTTCGTGGTCAGAACAACGTTCAGGGTGCCTGCGATATGGGCGCGCTGCCGGATACGTATCCGGGATACCAGTACGTGAAAGATCCGGCTAACCGCGAGAAATTCGCCAAAGCCTGGGGCGTGGAAAGCCTGCCAGCGCATACCGGCTATCGCATCAGCGAGCTGCCGCACCGCGCAGCGCATGGCGAAGTGCGTGCCGCGTACATTATGGGCGAAGATCCGCTACAAACTGACGCGGAGCTGTCGGCAGTACGTAAAGCCTTTGAAGATCTGGAACTGGTTATCGTTCAGGACATCTTTATGACCAAAACCGCGTCGGCGGCGGATGTTATTTTACCGTCAACGTCGTGGGGCGAGCATGAAGGCGTGTTTACTGCGGCTGACCGTGGCTTCCAGCGTTTCTTCAAGGCGGTTGAACCGAAATGGGATCTGAAAACGGACTGGCAAATCATCAGTGAAATCGCCACCCGTATGGGTTATCCGATGCACTACAACAACACCCAGGAGATCTGGGATGAGTTGCGTCATCTGTGCCCGGATTTCTACGGTGCGACTTACGAGAAAATGGGCGAACTGGGCTTCATTCAGTGGCCTTGCCGCGATACTTCAGATGCCGATCAGGGGACTTCTTATCTGTTTAAAGAGAAGTTTGATACCCCGAACGGTCTGGCGCAGTTCTTCACCTGCGACTGGGTAGCGCCAATCGACAAACTCACCGACGAGTACCCGATGGTACTGTCAACGGTGCGTGAAGTTGGTCACTACTCTTGCCGTTCGATGACCGGTAACTGTGCGGCACTGGCGGCGCTGGCTGATGAACCTGGCTACGCACAAATCAATACCGAAGACGCCAAACGTCTGGGTATTGAAGATGAGGCATTGGTTTGGGTGCACTCGCGTAAAGGCAAAATTATCACCCGTGCGCAGGTCAGCGATCGTCCGAACAAAGGGGCGATTTACATGACCTACCAGTGGTGGATTGGTGCCTGTAACGAGCTGGTTACTGAAAACTTAAGCCCGATTACGAAAACGCCGGAGTACAAATACTGCGCCGTTCGCGTCGAGCCGATCGCCGATCAGCGCGCCGCCGAGCAGTACGTGATTGACGAGTACAACAAGTTGAAAACTCGCCTGCGCGAAGCGGCACTGGCGTAATACCGTCCTTTCTACAGCCTCCTTTCGGAGGCTGTTTTTTTATCCATTCGAACTCTTTATACTGGTTACTCCCTACCCAATCGTATTATCAAAATGAAAAAAATTATCGCATTGATGTTGTTTTTGACATTCTTTGCCCACGCCAACGACTCCGAGCCTGGCAGCCAGTATTTAAAGGCAGCAGAGGCCGGGGACCGACGCGCACAATATTTTCTTGCCGACAGCTGGTTTAGCTCCGGCGATTTGAGCAAAGCCGAATATTGGGCACAGAAAGCCGCCGACAGCGGTGATGCTGATGCCTGCGCGCTGCTGGCGCAGATCAAAATCACCAATCCGGTCAGTCTGGACTATCCACAAGCAAAAGTTCTTGCAGAGAAAGCGGCGCAAGCGGGCAGTAAAGAAGGTGAAGTAACGCTGGCGCATATTCTGGTAAATACTCAAGCGGGTAAACCGGATTATCCAAAGGCAATTTCGCTGTTAGAAAACGCCTCGGAAGATCTGGAGAACGACTCTGCCGTCGATGCCCAAATGCTGCTTGGTTTGATTTACGCCAACGGCGTGGGCATTAAGGCCGACGATGACAAGGCAACCTGGTATTTCAAACGCAGCTCTGCAATTTCCCGAACCGGTTATTCCGAGTACTGGGCGGGAATGATGTTCTTAAACGGTGAAGAAGGTTTTATCGAGAAGAACAAGCAAAAGGCGCTGCACTGGTTGAACCTGAGCTGTATGGAAGGGTTTGATACCGGGTGTGAAGAGTTTGAAAAATTAACCAACGGTTAAGATAGGCCTGATAAGACGCGGCAAGCGTCGCATCAGGCATTCACACATTGCCGGGTGGATATCCCCGGCAATCTTCAATTATTGATCCGCAGTTTTATCAAATTTGCCCAGCACTTCACGCTCATAAGCCAGCGCTTTCTTACGGTCAAATTTGTGTTCCCACTTGGCAATCACCAGCACCGCCAGCGCATTACCCACCACGTTCAGCGCAGTACGCGCCATGTCGAGGATACGGTCAACACCAGCAATAAACGCCAGACCTTCCAGCGGAATACCTACGCTACCCAGCGTTGCCAGCAACACCACAAACGACACGCCAGGCACGCCAGCAATCCCTTTCGAGGTCACCATCAGCGTCAGCACCAGAATGATTTCCTGCCAGATGGACAGGTCAATGCCATACAACTGCGCGATGAAGATAGCGGCAATACTTTGATACAGCGTCGAACCATCAAGGTTAAAAGAGTAACCGGTCGGCACCACGAAACTGGTGATCGACGCCGGTGCTCCGTAGGCTTCCATCTTCTCAATAATTCGCGGCAGCACGCTTTCAGAGCTGGCAGTGGAGTACGCCAGAATCAGCTCATCTTTCAGAATACGAATCAGGATCCAGACGCTTAACCCGCACAGGCGCGCCACAATTCCCAGCACTACCAGCGCGAAGAACAGAATGGCGAAATGCACCAGCAGCACCAGTTTCGCCAGTGGCCACAGAGACGAGAAACCAAAGTTAGCCACCGTCACCGCAATCAGCGCAAACACACCCACCGGTGCATAACGCATCACCATGTGAGTCACTTTAAACATGGTTTCAGAGATGGAGCGGAACACGGTCACCAGCGGTTCACGATGCGTCGCGGGCAGGGAAGAAAGCCCCAGACCAAACAGCACCGAGAAAAAGATGATCGGCAGCATTTCGCCTTTCGCCATCGACGCCACAATGTTCGTCGGCACCAGCGACAAAATCGTGCCCATAATGCCGTGGGAACTGCTTTGTACCGCTTCCGTAGTGCTCTGATATTTCGAGATATCGACGGTCGCCAACTGCGACATATCCACCCCGGCACCGGGCTGGAAGACGTTCGCCAGAGTGATCCCCAAAATGATGGCGACGGTGGTGATCACCTCGAAGTAGATAATGGTTTTCGCGCCAATACGCCCGAGCTGTTTGGCATCACCAACACCCGCGATACCCACCACCAGCGTGGAGATCACAATCGGCACAACAATCATTTTAATCAGATGGATGAAGATATCACCCGCCGGAGAGAGCAAATTGACGACCAGCCAGTCGCGGCTGTCGCTATGGTAGTGCAGGTAGCTTCCCAGGAGAATGCCCAGCACCATAGCAAACAGAATCTGCCAGGCCAGGCTGAATTTTATATTTTTCATATGAATGACTTCCTCAATGGAGCGCCGTTCCCCGTTCAGAAACGCGAGAACGTGACATACTGCCAGGGCATGAATTGTGTTGCGTTGGTTTGTAGATTTTTTTAACGCTTATGATCAGTATCATTTGCGCGGTATGTTGCGCAACCCTTTAACAACAGAGCTTTTCGCTGCATTAATGCATAATAACGCGAGTTTATGGCAGGATTAATGAATAACCATTTGTTATGGAAAGATTTTTATTTGTTTAATCTGCAATAATACTGATTAGTGATTATTTTTGGCATATGTTCATTCGATTATTTTTTATGCAGCTCAATGACATAATCTTCATCACCAGATGATTAATCCAATCTCCGCTGCAACAATTTCGCCATATTAATCGACTCAACCAGCTGTGTTCGGTTAACTCGCGGTGAGTTGAGATCCATCACTTTTTGCCATAGTTCGATGGCTTGCGCGTAGTTCGCCTGCATAAACGCATCGGAAGCCAGCAGCATCAGGGCGGTGATTTCATTACTGTCCAGCGCGAGGGCTTTGTCGATCATTGCGCGAGTCTGGGCGGTCATATGCTGGCTGGCCTGGTAATAAAGCACCGTCGCCAGCGCCGCATACAGTTCAGCGTTCTCACCACGTAGTTGCAACGCCTGACGGTACGCCAGCAACGAATTGCTGTAATCGTTTTGCCACAGATAGTACTCGCCCAGTAACGCCCACTGTTCGCTGTTTTGTGGATTAGCGCGGATTTTATCCTGCAATGCCTGAAGCTGCGCTTCCGGGGTTTGCTGGCTGGCAAACTGATGTAGCGGATCGCGCTGACGCTGATACTCCGCACGTACCGCCTGCCATTTTGGGCTTAACAGATAACTGCCGACACAGAGAAATACCATCAATATCGTGAGTGTTGTCAGCATTTTCACCGGTATTTTGGGCTGTTTCATCGCTTCGCCCTCACTCGCCAGAGGATCAGTGCCATCAGCAGTAACAACACCACTGGCAGCGCCCATAACACCAGCGTCTGACCCGTTAACGGTGGGTTATAGCGAACAAAATCTCCGTAGCGTTCGGTCATCCAGCCAATGATTTCGACTTCGTTCTTCCCCTCCGCCACCATGCTGTAAACCTGATGGCGCATACTGACAGCCACCGGCGCGTTGGATTCCAGTAAGTTTTGATTCTGGCACTGCGGACAACGTAACTGGCTGGCAATATTTAACGCCTGTTGCTGTTGTTGCGGATTGGCGAATTGCCAGGTGTCTACGACCTGAGCGTGCGCAAAACAGGTAAATAACAGCAGTAGCGTGAGAAGCCCTTTATTCATCGCGCTTCTTCCCCCGCCATCCGCTTAACAATGCGCCCGCAATCATCAACAATCCTCCCCCCCAGATCCAGCGCACACCGCTTTGTACATACAAACGAAAAGCGTAACGATCCGGCCCAGTTTTCTCCCCCATGACCGCATACCAGTCATGGATGCCGTTCCAGCGAATTGACGGTTCCATCATTTGTTGACGGCGTGCTTCATAAAAACGCCGCTCCGGCGTCAGTTCACCAATGCGTTGCTGATGGTCAAACAGTGCCACTATCGCTTTTTCGCTGGTGTAATTGCCTTTGGCTTGTAGATCGAGGCACTCAAAACGGAAGGTGTATCCTGCCAGCGTCACCTGCTGACCCGGCTGTAAATTCAGGCTGATCTCCTGACGGCTGACGCTGGAGACCACGACCCCAGCGGCAAATAACAGCACGCCCGCATGAGCTACCAGCGCCGGAAGCTGCACGCGTTTGCCAGAGACAAACGTCGCCAGCACAATCACCACCAGCATCAACAGACCAAACGGTAACGTCGCGCGGTTAAAATACGGCGCGCCAACGGAGAGGCGTCCCCAGCCCAGCAGGCCGTAAATCATCGGATAAAGCGTTCCCACCAGCACGATCAGTAGCACTGCGCAAAACAGCAACAGCGTAGCGAGGATTAACATTTCCCGCGATAACCCCGAAAAATGCACCGCCGGGCCACCGTCCCGCGCTCGCCAGCCATACAGAGCCAGAGACGCAAGGCTAATCAGTGCAAACAGGCTGAACAACGGCACGGCGCGGACGTTATCCAGCGCGAACGCATGAACCGAAACCAGAATGCCAGAACGGACAATTAAGGTGCCCAGCAGCGACAGCATCAGAGTAACTATCGCCAGCAACAGCGACCAGTGGCAAAAAATCCCCCGCTGGCGTGTCAGGGACAAACTGTGCAGCAGCGCAGTGGCAGAAAGCCAGGGTAATAAAGAGGCGTTTTCCACCGGATCCCAGAACCACCAGCCGCCCCAGCCGAGTTCGCAGTAGGCCCACCAGGAACCGAGGATGATCCCCGCCGTTAATGCACTCCAGCCAGGTAACGCCCAGCGCCAGCAAATTCGGGCGCAGGCACCATCAAACTCGCCGCGCAGTAGACTCGCCAGCGCCACGCTCGCCGCTACCATCAAACCGCCATAGCCAAGGTAAAGCAGCGGTGGATGAAAGATAAGACCGGGATGTTGCAGCATCGGATTGAGATCGCGGCCTTCGATTGCTGGTGGAAATATCCGCACGAAGGGATCGGACCACAGCACCACAAACAGTAGCAGTGCGGCGAGCATGAGAGATAAAACGGCTAACGTCAGCGGAAATAGCGGATCGGTTTGCTGCCGATAATGCCAGGCAAACAGCGCGCTCCAGGCGGAAAGCAGCAGCACCCAAAGCAGCAGCGAACCTTCATGGCCGCCCCACACCGCTGCCAGCTTGAGTTCCCACGACAGCAGGCTATAGCTATGTTGCGCGACATAAATGACCGAGAAATCGCTGATGAGAAAACAATACGTCAGTACGCCAAAGGCGAGCAGCAGGAGCGCGAACTGCGCCAGAATGCCGATGCAAGTGAGTCGCATCATGGCAGGCCAGCGCAACCGCACTCCCGCGAAGGCCGTCAACGGGGTCAACACGTTGACCCCGAGACTTAACAACAACGCCAGAAAACCGACTTCAGGAAGGAATACGTCCAGAAACCACCTCTTTTCTGGCTTACGCCACCGTCAACTGTCCGGCGTAGAGAATGAAAAAGCGCAGCATCAACACGCCGACCAGACTGGCCCCACACGCCGCCAGCACGGCAGGAATGCCGGAACTGCGATTGACCCACGGTTTGAGCAGCATTGGCACAATCAGCCCCAGCCCGGCGACACCAAGCCAGAACCACCACGTCCAGAAACCGCCACCTAATGCCGCCACCAGCGCACGAACTTTACCGTCATCGCCCAGCGCCAGACCGACAAAAAACGCCACCAGCAGGAAGATTTCACCCCATACCACAGGGATTTCCATACGGTGTACAAACTGCGCTTCCGTGGAATGCGGGTTACTGCGTTGGCGTATCGCCATGGCGATCAGCGCCACCGCCGCACCGGACGAGATGCCGGAGAAGAGGAACAGCACCGGCAGGATCGGGTTATTGAGGAACGGATACGATTTCAGCGCCGACAGCAGAAAGCCGGTATAAGCCCCCAACAACACCGCCAGCACCAGCATCAATGTTTCCAGTCCGCGATGAACGGGCGTCAGCAGGCTCAGAACCTTTTGCACGATCCCCAGCTTCGGCAACCAGCGTTGTTGCAGGGCAAGCAAATCATGTTCAAAGATTTTCGCCAGCCACAGCACCAGCACCACCATGTAGAGCTGAAACAGCATCACCCCCATCGACATCACCGAGGTAAAACTGTAGTGGAACATCAGCTTCCAGAAGGTCCACGGTCTTGTCAGGTGGAAGACGAGGATCAACAGACCGAGGATCACCGCGCCCGGCCCGACAATCAGCGTGGTGCGCAGCAACGTACTGTCTGCACCGCCCGCCTGCGGGTAGAAGCGACGTAACAGCACGGCCAGCGTCACCAGACCAGCAGAAATACCAATCAAAAACAGGTAGATGGCAATCGGCCAGTCCCACACCAGCGATTCAAAATGAAATGCGGAAGTCTGCGTCATTGGCTCACCTCCCCGTATTTAAACGGTACGCGGTACAGCTTCGGTTTGGTTCCCAGCGCCAGCTTGTAGCGGTAAGTGGGCTTCTGGCGCAGCAGTTGCGAAATCTCACTGTTGGGATCGTCCAGATTGCCAAACGTCAGCGCCTTGGTCGGGCAAGCTTCAACGCACGCGGGCAACTTACCGGCCTGCAAATTGGTCTTACGGCAGAAATCGCATTTGTCCGCCGTCTTCGTGACCGGATGGATAAAGCGCACGCGGTACGGACAGGCGGCGATGCAGTACTGACAACCGACGCAGAGATCCGGATTAACATCGACAATCCCACTGGCAGCATCGCGAAAAGACGCACCGGTCGGGCAGACGTCAACGCACGGCGCATGATCGCAGTGCTGGCAAGACTTACGGAAGAAGCGATATTTCACATCAGGAAATTCGCCCTGCGGCTCGCTACGAATAATCGTCAGGCGCGAGACGCCTTCCGGCACCTTGTTCACTTCCCGACAAGCATCCATACAGGCGGTACAGCCGATGCATAACGACTCGTCATGCACCATGCCGTAACGCACCCCATTGATATTCAACGTTTTCGCCACCACGCGCCCTGCGGTGCCGCTGACGGCTGCCAGCACGCCGACGCCGGTGAGAAACTGGCGACGAGACCAGGTCATGGCTGCTCCTTAAGCAACGGAACAGACGCCGGGTTAAAGTTCGGATTGGTGCGCTGATCGCTGTGGCAATCGACGCAAATCTTAATCCGTCCTTTGTCACTTAACGTCTGCATCGTATCTTGCTGTGGATGCAGGGAATGGCAGCTGGCGCACGCCACTTTGGTTACGTGGACATCGTGCGGCCAGAACGCTTTTTGCAACTGTTCCGGCAGATGACAGGACATACAGACGCTGTTCTGCTCTCCAACCTTGTACATCGGCTCGTTAAAGCGCATCACATCTTTCACCCCTTCGCGGTGTTGCGGTGATGGCTGGCCGTGACAGTTGGTGCAGGTGACCGGCAGTTTGTTATTCGGGTTGATAACGGAAGCATGTTTTCCATGCATACCTTCGGTATCTGGTTTATGACAGTCCAGACAGGCGGCATCCGGGTTACGCTGCTGGGTAACTTCGTAGCGATCATCAGATGCCTGCGCCGCAGGGGTAGCGGTAATTCCGTTCAGGCTCCACAACAGGCCCGACGCCAGCACCCCGGCAGTTAATAACGAACGTAATACGCTCATATTCACTCCATTGTGTTTTCCGCCCCTTGCGAGGCGGAACGGGGTTATTGGCTTAACAGACCGTTTTTACGTGCCTGTTCTTCCCACTGCGGGATCACCGTTTTGATGAAGTCCTGCTTCTCGGCCTTGATTTGTTCCATGTTCAGGCCAATGGCCTGCTGGGCTTTCTCTTTGGTTGAGATATCCGGGATCTGGATTTCATGGGTGATGCCTTTGGTCGCCAGCAGGCGCGCCAGTTTGGTGCGTGCATCCGCCGCTTTATCCATCGCCGTACCGAGCATCCGTAAACCTTCTTCCGGTGCGTGCATATGAATGCCGTGGGAAGCGATCGCCAGATCCCAGCGCCACTGGGCATGACGGATATCGTCCTGAATTGGCTTCATTTCAGCTTCCGTCGCGCCTGCATCCAGCGCTGCTTTCGCTTCGAAGTGAGCGTGAACCAGTTGATCTTCAACCTTGATTTTCAGGTCGTTAATCGACTGCTTACGTTCCGCGACCACTTTTTGCAAGGCAGCTTTGTCCTGGGTATGGCAGTTCGCACAAGTCTGGGCGAAGTTATCAAACGGATTACCAATTTTATGGTCGGTGTAGAGTTTGCCTTCGGCGTTCTGCACTTTTGGCATATGGCAGTCGATACAGGTCACGTTGTTTTTACCGTGAATGCCCGCTGTCCAGGTTTCATATTCCGGGTGCTGCGCTTTCAGCATTGGCGTTTTCGACAGGGAGTTAGTCCAGTCAGAGAAGGCAATTTTGTCGTAATACTGCTCCATATTTTCGACTTTCATGCCGTCATCCCACGGGAATTTAACCGCTTTGTTTTTGCCGTCGAAGTAATACTCCACATGGCACTGACCGCAAACCATCGATTGCTGGTCGAAACGTCCGGCTTTCTCAAAAGGTTTACCAATGGCTTCCATCGCGCGAGCCGCATACGGACGGGAAAGGGTTAACTCCGGTTTGCCTTTGGCGAACTCTGGAGAGGCGGTGTTATGGCAATCGGCACAACCTAAGTTGTTGACGATTTCCGGACCGCCGCGCGCCCATTTACCGTGGAAGTAGCCATCTTCGCCGTCTTTCTGGATCAGACGCGCCACATCCGGGCTTTTACAACTCCAGCATGCCATCGGTAGCGGACCATCTTCAGCGTTTTTCGGCGCACCGGTACGCAGGGTTTCACGCACATCGGTCACAGCAAAAGCATGTCCACGCGGCTTGTTGTAATCGCGCGAGAAGGGATACCCCGCCCACAGGATCACCAGCCGTGGATCTTCCGCCAGGGCGTCAACACGCTCTGACTGTTCCGAGGTGGCTTTCCAGGAGAGATATTGATCGGGATGCTGCGGGGCAAAGGTTTCATTCTTCGCTTCCACAGTTACAGGTTTTGCGGGAGCAGCCGTTTGTTCAGCGTGAACAGAAGTGAAAAAGAAAAAAGGAATCAATAAGCTGAAGATACGGCGTGCGTTTATTTTTATCCTTGTCATAGGGGCTTCATCCGAATTGCGCCATTGTTGCAATGGCGGTTTTTATTGTTTTTCACGACAGTAACCGCACCTACACTGTCATGACATTGCTCGCCCCTATGTGTAACAAATAACCACACTGTGAATGTTGTCTTTAATCAATTGTAAGTGCATGTAAAATACCACTTTAGAGTTAGTCAGTATCTTCCTCTTTTTCAACAGCATGCATAACTGCATGTTCCTCAAAGAATTAATCAACTTTTGTTGCTGACCTTCAAAAATTACCCTGCCGTTTATTTGCACAATTCTACTTTTGCGTGATCTGTCGCCCAAATACTAAACAAAACTGCCAATACCCCTACATTTAACGCTTATGCCACATATTATTAACATCCTACAAGGAGAACAAAAGCATGAGCCAAATTCACAAACACACCATTCCTGCCAACATCGCAGACCGTTGCCTGATAAACCCTCAGCAGTACGAGGCGATGTATCAACAATCTATTAACGTACCTGATACCTTCTGGGGCGAACAGGGAAAAATTCTTGACTGGATCAAACCTTACCAGAAGGTGAAAAACACCTCCTTTGCCCCCGGTAATGTGTCCATTAAATGGTACGAGGACGGCACGCTGAATCTGGCGGCAAACTGCCTTGACCGCCATCTGCAAGAAAACGGCGATCGTACCGCCATCATCTGGGAAGGCGACGACGCCAGCCAGAGCAAACATATCAGCTATAAAGAGCTGCACCGCGACGTCTGCCGCTTCGCCAATACCCTGCTCGAGCTGGGCATTAAAAAAGGTGATGTGGTGGCGATTTATATGCCGATGGTGCCGGAAGCCGCGGTTGCGATGCTGGCCTGCGCCCGCATTGGCGCGGTGCATTCGGTGATTTTCGGCGGCTTCTCGCCGGAAGCCGTTGCCGGGCGCATTATTGATTCCAACTCACGACTGGTGATCACTTCCGACGAAGGTGTGCGTGCCGGGCGCAGTATTCCGCTGAAGAAAAACGTTGATGACGCGCTGAAAAACCCGAACGTCACCAGCGTAGAGCATGTGGTGGTACTGAAGCGTACTGGCGGGAAAATTGACTGGCAGGAAGGGCGCGACCTGTGGTGGCACGACCTGGTTGAGCAAGCGAGCGATCAGCACCAGGCGGAAGAGATGAACGCCGAAGATCCGCTGTTTATTCTCTACACCTCCGGTTCTACCGGTAAGCCAAAAGGTGTGCTGCATACTACCGGCGGTTATCTGGTGTACGCGGCGCTGACCTTTAAATATGTCTTTGATTATCATCCGGGTGATATCTACTGGTGCACCGCCGATGTGGGCTGGGTGACCGGACACAGTTACTTGCTGTACGGCCCGCTGGCCTGCGGTGCGACCACGCTGATGTTTGAAGGCGTACCCAACTGGCCGACGCCTGCCCGTATGGCGCAGGTGGTGGACAAGCATCAGGTCAATATTCTCTATACCGCACCCACGGCGATCCGCGCGCTGATGGCGGAAGGCGATAAAGCGATCGAAGGCACCGACCGTTCGTCGCTGCGCATTCTCGGTTCCGTGGGCGAGCCAATTAACCCGGAAGCGTGGGAGTGGTACTGGAAAAAAATCGGCAACGAGAAATGTCCGGTGGTCGATACCTGGTGGCAGACCGAAACCGGCGGTTTCATGATCACCCCGCTGCCTGGCGCTACCGAGCTGAAAGCCGGTTCGGCAACACGTCCGTTCTTCGGCGTGCAACCGGCGCTGGTCGATAACGAAGGTAACCCGCTGGAGGGGGCCACCGAAGGTAGCCTGGTAATCACCGACTCCTGGCCGGGTCAGGCGCGTACGCTGTTTGGCGATCACGAACGTTTTGAACAGACCTACTTCTCCACCTTCAAAAATATGTATTTCAGCGGCGACGGCGCGCGTCGCGATGAAGATGGCTATTACTGGATAACCGGGCGTGTGGACGACGTGCTGAACGTCTCCGGTCACCGTCTGGGGACGGCAGAGATTGAGTCGGCGCTGGTGGCGCATCCGAAGATTGCCGAAGCCGCCGTAGTAGGTATTCCGCACAATATTAAAGGTCAGGCGATCTACGCCTACGTCACGCTTAATCACGGGGAGGAACCGTCACCAGAACTGTACGCAGAAGTCCGCAACTGGGTGCGTAAAGAGATTGGCCCGCTGGCGACGCCAGACGTGCTGCACTGGACCGACTCCCTGCCTAAAACCCGCTCCGGCAAAATTATGCGCCGTATTCTGCGCAAAATTGCGGCGGGCGATACCAGCAACCTGGGCGATACCTCGACGCTTGCCGATCCTGGCGTAGTCGAGAAGCTGCTTGAAGAGAAGCAGGCTATCGCGATGCCATCGTAACCCACAATTGCCCGATGCGAGTCGGTAACGGTTTGTAGGCCTGATAAGACGCGACAGCGTCGCATCAGGCATTGATTGCCGGATGCGGCGTAAACGCCTTATCCGGCCTACATTCGGCAAGGGTTACCCGAGCGTTAACCTTCTCCCATAAGGGAGCGGGAATTAAAACAATCCCTACATTACCTCTGGAGAATCTGTGATGAATGGCACTATTTATCAGCGGATAGAAGACAATGCGCATTTCAGGGAGTTAGTCGAAAAACGGCAACGGTTTGCCACCATCCTGTCGATTATTATGCTGGCAGTTTATATCGGCTTTATTTTACTGATCGCCTTCGCGCCCGGCTGGCTGGGCACGCCGCTGAATCCGAACACCAGCGTCACACGCGGTATTCCAATTGGTGTTGGAGTGATTGTGATCTCCTTTGTTCTCACCGGTATCTACATCTGGCGGGCGAACGGCGAATTCGACCGTCTTAATAATGAAGTCCTGCATGAGGTACAAGCATCATGAAAAGAGTTCTGACGGCGCTTGCCGCCACACTCCCTTTCGCAGCTAACGCCGCGGATGCTATTAGCGGGGCCGTAGAGCGCCAGCCAACGAACTGGCAGGCGATTATTATGTTCCTGATTTTCGTCGTGTTTACGCTCGGCATTACCTACTGGGCATCAAAACGCGTACGTTCTCGTAGCGACTACTACACCGCAGGCGGCAATATCACTGGCTTCCAGAACGGGCTGGCGATTGCCGGGGACTATATGTCCGCCGCCTCATTCTTGGGGATCTCCGCGCTGGTGTTTACCTCCGGCTATGACGGCTTAATTTACTCGCTGGGCTTCCTGGTGGGCTGGCCGATCATTTTGTTCCTGATTGCCGAACGTCTGCGTAACCTGGGGCGCTACACCTTTGCCGATGTGGCCTCTTACCGTCTGAAACAAGGGCCGATTCGTATTCTTTCGGCCTGTGGTTCTCTGGTGGTGGTGGCGCTTTACCTTATCGCCCAGATGGTGGGCGCAGGTAAACTGATCGAGCTGCTGTTTGGCCTTAACTATCACATTGCGGTGGTGCTGGTCGGCGTGCTGATGATGATGTACGTCCTGTTCGGCGGCATGCTGGCGACCACCTGGGTGCAAATTATCAAAGCCGTGCTGTTGCTGTTCGGTGCCAGCTTTATGGCCTTTATGGTGATGAAACACGTCGGCTTTAGCTTCAACAATCTGTTCAGTGAAGCGATGGCGGTACACCCGAAAGGTGTCGACATCATGAAGCCGGGCGGGCTGGTGAAAGATCCGATCTCCGCGCTCTCTCTGGGTCTGGGACTGATGTTTGGTACGGCGGGCTTGCCGCACATTCTGATGCGCTTCTTTACAGTCAGCGATGCCCGCGAAGCACGTAAGAGCGTGTTCTACGCCACCGGGTTTATGGGCTACTTCTATATTCTGACCTTTATTATCGGCTTCGGCGCGATCATGCTGGTTGGTGCGAATCCGGAATATAAAGACGCGGCGGGCCATCTGATTGGTGGTAACAACATGGCGGCCGTTCACCTGGCGAATGCAGTGGGCGGCAACCTGTTCCTCGGTTTTATTTCAGCGGTTGCTTTCGCCACTATCCTCGCGGTGGTTGCGGGTCTGACGCTGGCGGGCGCATCCGCGGTTTCGCATGACTTGTACGCTAACGTCTTCAAAAAAGGCGCGACCGAACGTGAAGAGCTGCGGGTATCAAAAATCACCGTACTGATCCTCGGCGTGATTGCGATTATCCTCGGCGTGCTGTTTGAGAATCAGAACATCGCCTTTATGGTGGGGCTGGCGTTTGCCATCGCGGCGAGCTGTAACTTCCCGATCATTCTGCTTTCTATGTACTGGTCGAAACTGACCACGCGTGGCGCGATGATGGGTGGCTGGCTGGGGCTGATTACCGCAGTAGTACTGATGATCCTCGGCCCGACGATTTGGGTACAGATCCTTGGTCACGAAAAAGCCATCTTCCCGTATGAATACCCGGCGCTGTTCTCTATCACCGTGGCATTCCTCGGCATCTGGTTCTTCTCGGCAACCGATAACTCAGCGGAAGGCGCGCGTGAGCGTGAACTGTTCCGCGCGCAGTTTATCCGCTCCCAGACCGGCTTTGGCGTTGAGCAAGGCCGCGCGCATTAATCTCTCCCCTTCCCCGGTCGTCTGACCGGGGAATACTCTTCCTCTCCCAAATGCATCACCTTTTCCCATAATATTAAACAAATAAACTCATTAAAAAATGAGCGATTTTTGACAGTCGTAGAAAATGATAATGCAGAGAATATGCCTTTTCTTTCTTGTTAATTATAAGGATATTTTATGCGCTATAATGGTTTAAATAATATGTTTTTCCCTCTTTGCCTGATTAACGATAACCACTCTGTCACAAGTCCATCACATACAAAGAAAACAAAATCAGATAATTACAGCAAACATCATAAAAACACGTTAATTGACAATAAAGCCCTCTCTCTTTTCAAAATGGATGATCATGAAAAAGTGATAGGCTTGATTCAGAAAATGAAAAGAATTTATGATAGTTTACCATCAGGAAAAATCACGAAAGAAACGGACAGGAAAATACATAAATATTTTATAGATATAGCTTCACATGCAAATAATAAATGTGACGATAGAATTACGAGAAGAGTTTACCTTAATAAAGATAAGGAAGTGTCAATTAAGGTGGTATATTTTATAAATAATGTCACCGTCCATAATAATACTATCGAAATCCCACAGACAGTAAATGGTGGTTACGATTTTTCACACCTTAGCCTGAAAGGTATCGTGATTAAAGATGAAGATTTATCCAATTCGAATTTTGCAGGTTGCAGACTACAAAACGCTATTTTTCAGGACTGTAATATGTATAAAACGAATTTTAATTTCGCCATAATGGAAAAATACTTTTTGATAATTGTATTCTCGATGACTCAAATTTCGCTCAGATAAAAATGACTGACGGAACTCTAAATTCATGTTCCGCTATGCATGTTCAATTCTACAATGCAACAATGAATAGAGCCAATATTAAAAATACCTTCCTTGATTATTCAAATTTTTATATGGCATACATGGCTGAGGTAAATCTTTATAAAGTAATAGCGCCATATATTAATTTATTTAGAGCCGACCTTAGCTTCTCTAAACTTGATTTAATTAACTTTGAACATGCTGATCTGTCTCGTGTCAACCTGAATAAAGCAACCCTCCAGAATATAAACTTAATTGATAGCAAACTCTTTTTTACGCGGTTAACAAATACGTTCCTCGAAATGGTTATATGTACCGGCTCTAATATGGCTAATGTTAATTTTAATAATGCCAATTTAAGCAATTGCCATTTCAACTGTTCTGTTTTAACAAAAGCCTGGATGTTTAATATCCGTCTCTATCGTGTTAATTTCGATGAGGCTAGCGTCCAGGGAATGGGTATTACCATTCTCCGTGGTGAGGAAAATATCTCCATTAATAGTGATATCCTGGTAACACTACAGAAATTCTTTGAAGAAGATTGTGCCACTCATACTGGCATGTCACAAACTGAGGATAATCTTCATGCAGTCGCTATGAAGATTACTGCAGATATTATGCAAGATGCAGATTGAGGTTAAGTCGAAGAACAGCCAATGAATTGACTTTAAAAGAGAGATAACTTATTTGTTTTAGAATCATGAATGTTAGCCCGAGCTAACCTGTTAAAGGTGCAAAAGATTGCACCTTTTTCAGATTACCTCGGGCCTGGTTACGTCGCTTTCGGCTTACTGATTTTCCTCAATTAGCAACGCTTCAAGCAAATCGAGATCGTGCAGTAATTTTTGCAGCGTTTCGTTGCTGATCTCCCGTGTGGCGCGCAGGTGGTAAAGTTCAGCACGTTCAGAACGCAATGCCGCCAGACGGAAGCGACGCTCAAGGTTCTCTTCCTGCACGGAACTTTCAACGTCGTTACGTCCATCGGCGCGACGACGCAGGTTACCAATGACGCGAGAACTGACCTCCGTAAGCAGCTGGTTATCGATATTCTCTTCGGTATCCGCCGCCAGACGCTCCTCCATTTTCTGGATCGCCACAATCGCCACTTCTGCCGTTGCCGCTCGCGCAATACGTTCCTCTTTCAATTGTTGCGAATGATCCGCGACTTCAATGTGTTGTAGCAGAATAGGCAACATCACCACGCCGACAAACAGCGAGAAGAGAATGACGCCAGCCGCCAGGAACACCAGCTCATAGCGCGCCGGGAAGACGTTACCATCCGGCAAGAGCAGCGGGATAGAGAGCACACCGGCCAGAGTGATCGCCCCACGCACCCCGGCGAAAGACGCGATCAGGATTTCTCGTGTGGTCCACGAACCAAACTCCATCGGCTTCTTCTTCAGGAAGCGGTTGCTGAACTTTTTCATCGTCCACAGCCAGCCGAAACGGACCAGCATCAGCGCCGCATATATCAGAATAATATCGGTAAACAGCATCCAGATTTCGACGTTAGGGTCGATTTCTGCTGCCATCAGCGACGTCTCCAGAATACCCGGCAGCTGCAGACCTAACAGCAGGAACACCATGCCGTTAAAGACAAATTCCAGCATCGCCCAGGTGCTGTTTGCACGCAGGCGCATTGCCAGCGGCGCACGGCGCATCACACCGGAGCGGGTGATGGTCATCCCGGCGGCAACCGCAGCGAGGATGCCGGAAACGCCAATATGTTCGGCAATCAGATAAGAAGCGAATGGCAGCAGGAACAGCAGGACGATCTGCGTCGCGGGTTCATCACCGCCCCAGCGGCTGAGGAATCGCAGCGAGCGACCGTACAGCCAGCTCACCACAAAACCGGCGAGAATACCGCCAATGGCTACTTTCATAAATTCGACCGTCGCACCGCCGACGGTGAAGATCATCGTCCCCATCGCCACTGCTACGGCAAACTTCAACGACACCAGACCGGAGGCGTCATTCATCAACGCTTCGCCCTGCAAAATGCCCATGATTTTTTTCGGGATGCGCCCTTCGCCAACAATCCCGGAGAGCGCCACAGCATCGGTCGGAGAAAGCACCGCCGCCAGCGCAAAGGCAGGGATCAGCGGAATGCCCGGCACCACCCAGTAAATAAGGAAGCCAATGCCGACCACGGTGACCACCACCAGCGCCAGCGCGAGGCCGAAAATCTCTCGACCATGTTCGAGAAATTCACGGGTCGGCGTTTTCCAGCCATCAGCGAACAGCAACGGCGGGATAAACAAGACTAAAAAGAGTTCAGGATCAAACTCCACATGCAAACCAAACGTCGGCCACGCCAGTAGCGCACCGATGGCGATTTGCATAAGCGGAAGCGGGATCTGAAAGGGCATGACACGAGTGACCACCCCGGACAGCGAGACCACGAGGGTCATTATCAGTATGGTGAAGAAGATTTCCATGCGTTCCCTGTTTGCGATGTTTTTTATGATCTGAGAAAGACGTTATGCCTGAATTCTCATTTTTTCAGAATATCGCAAAAGCTCACACAATGTGCGGAGAAAATAAAAACGGGCAGCCATTGCCACCCGTTTTCAGAATCCGATGAAAGATTAGATAGCCCAGCCACCCGCATAGAAGGTCACCAGCGCCACGGCGATAACGACCGTACCGATGTTCAACTTGCGCCATTCGCCGGAAACCAGACGACCAATCACCAGAGTCGCGAAGCCGATCATGATGCCTGTTACGATGTTACAGGTCAGCACGATGAATACAGCCGTAACCAGACCCGCCATCGCATCAACAAAATCAGCAAAGTCGATTTTCGCCACGTTGCTCAGCATCAGCAGGCCAACGTACATCAGCGCCGGAGCCGTTGCATACCCCGGAACGAGATAAGAGAGCGGAGAGAGGAACAGAATCAGGAGGAACAGCACGCCAACGGTGATAGCCGTCAAACCGGTTTTACCGCCCGCCGCCGTACCCGCCGCAGACTCGATGTATACCGCTGCCGGAGCCGCACCCACCAGGCCAGAGAAAACGCTGCTCATGGAGTCAGTGGTCAGTGCTTTCCCACCGTCGATGATCTGCCCATCTTTATCCAGCAGGTTCGCCTGGCCGGCGACGGCACGGATAGGTCCGGTGGCATCAAATACTGCCGTCATCACCAGCGCCAGAACGCTTGGCAGGACTACAGGATTCAGCGCGCCCATAATGTCCAGGCTGCCAATCAGTGAATTGCCGTTTTCATCGCTCAATGAAGGCATGGCGAAAACGCCGGAGAAATGGACGTTAGGATCGAAGATCAAACCGACAATTGAGATACCGATAATGGTCAGCAGAATGCCACCAGGGACTTTCAGTTTTTCCAGGCCGATGATCACCGCCAGACCTACCAGTGACATAATCACCGGGAAGGTCGCGAAATCACCCAGCGCAACGGGCAGACCATCAAGCGGGTTTTTAATCACCAGACCGACACCGTTAGCGGCAATGAGCAGCAGGAACAGACCGATACCAATCCCCGTGCCGTGCGCCACACCGTGAGGCAAGTTGCGCAAAATCCAGCTACGGATACCCGTGGCAGAAATTACCGTAAACAGCACACCCATCAGGAACACGGCACCCAGCGCGACAGGTACGCTAATATGTTGCCCCAGCACCAGGCTGAATGCGGTAAACGCTGTCAGGGAGATGGCGCAACCAATCGCCAACGGCAGATTAGCCCACAGACCCATCACGATAGAACCGAGTCCGGCAACCAGACAGGTTGCAACGAAAACTGCCGCAGGCGGGAAGCCTGCTTTACCCAACATACCTGGAACGACGATGACCGAGTAGACCATCGCCAGAAACGTTGTTAACCCGGCAACCACTTCCTGACGGACAGTGCTTCCACGTTGTGAAATTTTAAACCAGGCGTCGAGTGAACCGCCGGTACGCGCTGATGGCGTAGACATAAGAAAACATCCCCTGAGAGTTTAATTTTCGTCAAGATGCGTGGCGGACAATCCCCTGCCAGCGAAACGTTATCTTCCTGCTCCAGGTTTGCGACAATTTGCTGCGTCGCAAAAAAGCAAACGTTTAGCTCCGCGCATACAAAACGGGTGGTAAAAAAAGCAAACGATTATCCGGCGATCATAGCGGCTTTTTCAACCGAAGTTTGCTGCTTTTTTCTCTTTTATTGTCTTGACGATGAAAAACCAGGCAATTGATGCGCAAACGTTATCGTCGGTGCGCAAGATTGCAGCGTTATCGAGCCGTATACCGTTCAGGATTGCGATAAAAAATCGTCTGAGATGACAAAAATATTGCGGTTAAAAAGTATACTTTTACACTGGCGAAGAAACGTCGGTGACATACAATTAAAGCATCAACACCAACCGGAACCTCCACCACGTGCTCGAATGAGGTGTGTTGACGTCGGGGGAAACCCTCCTGTGTACCAGCGGGATAGAGAGAAAGACAAAGACCGGAAAACAAACTAAAGCGCCCTTGTGGCGCTTTAGTTTTGTTCATCTTCCAGCAAGCGTGCGCCGGTACCTTCTTCTCCTAAGCGGTCGCCCGGGTTACGCAACGGGCAATCACTGCGCGAAAGGCAGCCACAACCAATACATCCGTCCAGTTCGTCACGCAGCGCCACTAAGGTATGAATGCGCCGATCCAACTCTTCTCGCCATTGGGACGAAAGCTGTTTCCACTCTTTCGCACTTAACGTATGCCCTTCGGGCAACACGCCAAACGCTTCACCAATGGTCGCCAGCGGAATGCCAATACGCTGAGCAATTTTGATAATTGCAACATATCGCAACACATCACGTTTATATCGCCGCTGATTGCCGCTGTTACGGATACTGGTAATCAACCCTTTACTTTCATAGAAATGCAGCGCCGATACCGCCACACCGCTGCGTTTCGCCACTTCGCCGGGGGTTAGCAGCGCTTTAATGCGGGGTAATTTCTTTTCCATAAATCGCTTTACCTCAAGTTAACTTGAGGAATTATACTCCCCAACAGATGAATTAACGAACTGAACACTGAAAAGAGGCAGATTTATGTCCCATCAGAAAATTATTCAGGATCTTATCGCATGGATTGACGAGCATATTGACCAGCCGCTTAACATTGATGTAGTCGCAAAAAAATCAGGCTATTCAAAGTGGTACTTGCAACGAATGTTCCGCACGGTGACGCATCAGACGCTTGGCGATTACATTCGCCAACGCCGCCTGTTACTGGCCGCCGTTGAGTTGCGCACCACCGAGCGTCCGATTTTTGATATCGCAATGGACCTGGGTTATGTCTCGCAGCAGACCTTCTCCCGCGTTTTCCGTCGGCAGTTTGATCGCACTCCCAGCGATTATCGCCACCGCCTGTAATTTTATTGCCCGCGCGTTAACTCCCGCGCGGGTAATTGCTCCATCCATTGCATAAACACCTGCGGCGGCATCGCCTTCGCAAAGAACCATCCCTGGCAATAGCGCACGCCGCGTTTGCGCAGCCAGTTAACCTGCTCCTCAGTTTCGACGCCTTCAGCGATCGTTTTTAACCCCAGGCTGTGCGCCAGCTCGATGATGTGTTCCGCAATCAAATGACTGGTTTTGTGGGTGGTCAGCGTTTCAACAAACGATTTGTCGATTTTCAAAATATCGACATTCAATGATTTAAGGTTATGCAAGTTAGAGTAGCCAATACCAAAATCATCAATTGCCACTTCGTAACCTGCCTGGCGGAAAGCCAGAATAATCGGCGTCATTTTGTCAACATCAAGAAATGCATGCTCAGTCACTTCAAATTTAATTTGCTGCGGACGCACCGCGTATTGCTCTGTTTTCTGATTGATTCGCGCTATCAACCGTGACGTATGAAAATCGGAGGCCGACAGGTTAATAGAAACATAGCGATCTGCATGTGTTGCCAGGTAATCGCCCAGATCGCGGAAGACATTATCAATAACATAATCAGTTATCTGTTCTATCATCCCCTCCTTTTCTGCCAGCGGAATAAACTCTGCCGGATTCATTATTTGCCCCTGCTCACCAGGCCAACGTAACAACGCTTCAGCGCCGATACATTTTTCTGTTTTGATATCGATTATTGGCTGGTAATAAAGACAAAGTTGATGTTTTTCGAGGGCGCGTTGCAATTTACGTTTGGGAGATAAATAGTTTTGTCGAATACGTAGCCAGAGTAATAGCAGAACAAGACTCCCCAAAATACCGGCGGGCAACGCAAAAATAAGATGATTATAAAAATGGGTTATAAGACGTTGATATGAAGTCGCAACAATGGCTGCAATTGGGCGTTTTGTCGAATAAACTGTCGCATATAAATAGCCATTTCTTTGTACGGTTAAATCCTTCAAATGAATCAGCGGAGAAAACGTTGCTGCCGAGGCCTCTTTGCTTAACGAGAAAAAGGTTTTCGTCACCGTATCATACACACCCCATTGCAATGTCGGGTCATCAGACATCACTTCACTCCAGAAGAGAGGGTTGATAACCGCCACATAATTTCCCCGCTGCATATAGGTCATTTTATAGCCAGAGAAAAAAGGCGTATCGCGGTAATAATAGATAGAAACGTTAGGTTCACGCTTATAATCGGCCGGTGCAATCGTATAGCCGTTTACAGGCGCTATCAGCGATGAGCATAAAAAATGGTTATCACGGGCATAGATCAATTCATTAATATAAAGATAGCCACGAATAATATTCAACATTCGCTTTTGATGGGCTGGAGTGCAAACTTGCCCCTGATAGCGTTCAGCTGCATCGCTCACTAAATCTGCCTGGCGAATGACCAGCTCGGATTTATCCAGTGCCAGTTGAGCAAAGGTTCGGAGCTGATTATTCACTTCTGATTTTGCCCAAAGGAAGGCAATCCATAGCGAAAGAATGATGGGAAAGAGAACTAAAAAGATAATGCCCGGCAACGCCAGTAATTGGTGTCGTGCACGATGACTCATTGCTATCAATTTCCTGCCTGTTTATACCCGGCCATTGCAAGGTGAAAACCCTGGGTACCGACGTCTTTAGATAAATCTTACGGTATAAATAGCACTTTTGCCTGATTTGAAATTGATACCTTTCTAATCGTCACCTGGATGAAAATAATTCATTGATATTCAAAATTAATTTCCTACAGGAATGCAGAGGCGGCGGGAAGATATGCCCTTAATGCCACTGAAAAACCACATAATCTGTACAGCAATAAAAGTCACGGCCTAATATGGCTAACAAACAATCAATTGTGATATAGTTCACAAAATTAATGGAACAAACAGAGTGTTTCATTTTTGTGTTCTGCAAGCCCCGCGATAGCCAGAGTGTACCACGCCTCCCGTGAACAACGCCGCGCTGTCCAGGGCATCGGCTCTTTTCAGAGGAATTGTTTGATGGCTACCCTCACCACTGGCGTGGTTCTTCTTCGCTGGCAACTTCTTAGTGCCGTAATGATGTTTCTGGCCAGCACACTCAACATCCGTTTTCGTCGGTCTGATTATGTCGGGCTTGCGGTGATCAGCAGCGGTCTGGGCGTTGTTTCCGCCTGTTGGTTCGCAATGGGGTTGCTTGGCATCACAATGGCGGACATCACCGCTATCTGGCACAACATCGAGTCGGTGATGATAGAAGAGATGAATCAGACACCGCCACAATGGCCAATGATTTTGACCTGATACGTAGAAGCCTCCATAACGGAGGCTTCTTTTTTATGGCTGGCAGATGCTTTAATCATCCACCTTAAAACAATATAACCTATTGTTTTAATGACAAATCAGAACGGAATGTCATCATCAAAGTCCATCGGCGGCTCGTTAGACGGCGCTGCCGGAGCGGGTTATATCGAA
>OGPO01000735.1_pt1 | contig 25484 bp, 27 predicted proteins | sample 1553041 | NCBI WGS metagenome assembly OGPO01 (sample SAMEA2580281, study PRJEB22360) | human gut metagenome | biome: human gut; feature: human-associated habitat; material: faeces | place: Denmark | collected 2008/2010 | reverse complement strand
ATAATATCCGCATGAACGAAAAAGATAAACTTTTATTCATGTTCCAAAAATCAATGTCATTAAAATAATGGAGCGGTCAGGAAATTTCTATAAGGCAATACGGTTGGGATATATACTTATCTCCATTCTTATCGGATGTATGGCATATAATAGCCTCTATGAATGGCAGGAGATAGAAGCATTAGAACTTGGCAATAAAAAAATAGACGAGCTCCGAAAAGAAATAAACAATATCAATATTCAAATGATAAAATTTTCTCTATTGGGTGAAACAATACTGGAATGGAACGATAAAGATATCGAGCATTACCATGCACGGCGTATGGCAATGGACAGTATGCTCTGCCGTTTCAAGGCCACCTATCCAGCAGAGCGCATCGATAGTGTGCGCAGTCTTTTAGAGGATAAGGAACGACAGATGTTCCAGATAGTCCGGTTAATGGATGAACAACAATCTATTAACAAGAAGATAGCCAATCAAATTCCGGTTATTGTACAGAAAAGTGTGCAGGAACAGTCCAAAAAGCCAAAACGAAAAGGTTTCTTAGGCATATTCGGCAAAAAAAAAGGAAGTAACTCCAGCAGTATCAACCACTATCCTTCATTCGGTCAATAGAAACGTAATCAGCGAACAGAAAGTGCAGGATCGCCAATTGTCGGAACAAGCCGACAGCCTTGCAGCTCGTAATGCAGAACTTAACAGACAACTGCAAGAATTGATTTGCCAAATAGAAGAAAAGGTACAAACCGAACTGCAAAGCCGGGAAAACGAAATAGTTGCCATGCGTGAAAAGTCATTTATGCAAGTAGGCGGTTTAATGGGATTCGTTCTTCTATTGTTGTTAATTTCCTACATCATCATACATCGTGATGCAAAAAGCATTAAACAATACAAGCACAAGACAACTGATTTGATAAGGCAACTGGAACAATCCGTACAACGGAACGAGGCACTGATAACGTCAAGGAAGAAGGCGGTACATACTATCACCCATGAACTGCGCACACCGCTGACAGCAATAACAGGCTATGCCGGACTGATACGGAAAGAACAGTGTGAGGATAAGTCCGGGCAGTATATCCAAAACATACTGCAATCCTCCGACCGTATGCGGGATATGCTTAACACTTTGCTTGACTTCTTCCGCCTGGACAACGGCAAGGAACAGCCCCGTCTGTCACCCTGCCGGATTTCAGCAATCACGCACACACTTGAAACGGAGTTCATGCCTGTTGCCGTGAACAAAGGGCTGTCCTTGTCCGTGAAGACTGGACACGATGCCATTGTATTGACCGACAAAGAGCGAATAATACAAATCGGGAATAACCTGCTGTCAAACGCTGTCAAGTTCACAGAAGAAGGCGGTGTTTCTTTGATTACTGAATATGATAATGGAGTTCTGACACTGGTCGTTGAAGATACAGGTACAGGCATGACAGAAGAGGAACAGAAACAAGCGTTCGGTGCGTTTGAACGTCTATCAAATGCCGCCGCAAAGGAGGGTTTCGGGCTTGGGCTTGCCATAATGCGTAATATTGTGTCGATGCTTGGCGGAACAATCCGTTTAGACAGCAAGAAAGGGAAAGGCAGTCGTTTCACAGTTGAAATTTCTATGCAGGAAGCTGAAGAACAGCTTGGATATACAAGCAATACACCTGTTTATCATAACAATAAATTCCATGATGTTGTCGCCATTGACAATGATGAGGTATTACTTCTGATGCTGAAAGAGATGTATTCCCAAGAAGGAATACACTGCGACACTTGCACCGATGCTGCGGCACTGATGGAAATGATACGCCAGAAAGAATACAGCCTGTTGCTGACAGACTTGAATATGCCCGATATAAACGGTTTCGAATTGCTGGAACTGTTGCGTTCGTCCAACGTGGGCAATTCACCAACAATCCCGGTGGTTGTGGCAACCGCTTCGGGCAGTTGTAACAAAGGGGAACTATTGGCAAAAGGCTTTGCCGGATGCCTGTTCAAACCGTTCTCCATATCGGAACTGATGGAGGTTTCCGACAGGTGTGCCATAAAAGCGACACCGGACGGGAAACCGGACTTTTCCGCCTTATTGTCCTATGGCAATGAAGCCGTCATGCTGGAAAAGTTGATAACTGAAACAGAAAAGGAAATGCAGGCGGTACGGGATGCAGCAAAAGAAAAAGACCTGCAAAAGCTGGATTCCCTGATCCACCACCTGCGCAGTTCGTGGGAGGTGCTCCGTGCCGACCAACCGCTGAATGTACTTTACGGATTGCTTCGTGGCGATGCTCTCCCGGATGGTGAAGCGTTAAGCCATGCCGTGACTGCCGTGCTGGATAAGGGAGTGGAAATAATACGGTTGGCAGAAGAGGAAAGGAGAAAATACGAAGATGAATAAGACAAAAATAATTGTGGTGGAAGACAACATCGTGTATTGCGAATATGTCTGCAATATGCTGTCACGGGAGGGCTACCGCAATATGAAGGCTTACCACCTCTCAACCGCGAAGAAACATCTGCAACAGGCAACAGATAATGATATCGTGGTTGCCGACCTGCGTCTGCCTGACGGCAGTGGCATAGACCTTTTGTGCTGGATGCGAAAGGAGGGAAAGATGCAGCCCTTCATCATTATGACCGACTACGCCGAAGTTAATACCGCCGTGGAAAGCATGAAACTCGGCTCGATAGACTATATTCCCAAACAGCTTGTGGAGGATAAACTTGTCCCCCTGATCCGTTCCATACTGAAAGAACGTCAGGCAGGACAACGCCGTATGCCTATATTCGCCCGTGAAGGTTCCGCCTTTCAGAAAATCATGCACCGCATAAGGCTGGTAGCCGCCACCGATATGAGCGTGATGATATTTGGTGAGAACGGCACGGGCAAGGAGCATATTGCCCACCTGTTGCATGACAAGAGCAAACGTGCAGGCAAGCCATTTGTGGCGGTGGACTGCGGTTCACTCTCCAAAGAGCTTGCACCGTCGGCTTTCTTCGGACACGTCAAAGGTGCATTTACAGGTGCGGACAATGCCAAGAAAGGATATTTCCATGAGGCGGAAGGCGGCACGTTGTTTCTGGACGAGGTAGGAAACCTCGCGTTGGAAACCCAACAGATGTTGCTCCGTGCCATACAGGAGAGGCGGTATCGCCCGGTCGGAGACAAGGCAGACCGGAATTTCAATGTCCGCATCATCGCTGCTACCAATGAAGATTTGGAGGTATCGGTGAATGAAAAGCGTTTTCGGCAGGATCTTCTGTACCGCCTGCACGACTTCGGGATAACCGTTCCTCCGTTGCGTGACTGTCAAGAAGACATTATGCCGCTGGCAGAGTTCTTCCGTGATATGGCAAACAGAGAGCTGGAGTGTAGCGTGAGCGGGTTCAGTTCCGAAGCACGTAAAGCGTTGCTGACACACGCATGGCCGGGCAACGTGCGGGAACTTCGGCAGAAAGTTATGGGTGCTGTATTGCAGGCGCAGGAAGGTGTTGTCATGAAAGAGCATCTGGAACTTGCCGTGACGAAACCGACCTCTACTGTCAGCTTCGCCTTGCGCAATGACGCGGAGGATAAGGAGCGGATATTGCGTGCGTTGAAACAGGCAAACGGCAACCGGAGTGTCGCCGCAGAACTGCTCGGCATAGGCAGGACAACACTATACAGCAAACTTGAAGAGTATGGACTTAAATATAAATTCAAGCAATCATAGCCCGTAATTCACTGAATTTGGCTATCTTTGCATAACATTTGAGAAAAACGGCGATTGGCAGGAGCTTTTCGCCGCCAACATATAGGATAAGACCGCAAGGCGTTTCAAGCGAAAATCTGGTAAATTGGAACTACAGAGGCGATTGCGTGATGCTTATGCTATGCCAAGGCATAGCGTGCAGTCACGTACTCTCTGTAAAGGCTTTACCAGAGCCGTCGCTTGAAAGTAGTGTGTATTGCACGCTATTTTCGTATGACGGCTTTCGGTCGCAACCACTAAAAAAGAGACCGATGGGAAAAGTCATATTATTCGCCGTCCTCACGATGGACGGATGCCTTGCGGACAGTTCAGGGAAAGCGCAGCAATGGCTTGCCAAAACCGACACGCCGGACAGGTTCGGCATTGTCGGAATGAAAGAAACCGCCTGTCCGCTCTCCGAATACACTTCCCTTACCACGTTGGTGCTTGACAAGTCCGACACCACCTGTTTCATAGAAGCCAACACCGCTACCGCAAGCATCATTAACGGCATGGCAAGGATGCACCTGCTGGACGAAATCATCCTCTGCACGATACCCGTCATTGCCGGGAACGGCTGCCGCCTGTTCCTTGGAGATTTGCCTGAAAGCGAATGGATGCGGGACGAGACAAAGACATATAAGGACGGTTCGCTGAAAGCCGTGTACCGCAAGAACGAGGGTGCGACTGTTCAGAAAGTGAACACTTCCCGGCTCAAAAGGCTGTTCAGATTATGAACACGTGTTCAATTTCTGAACACATCCGAAAGACTGAATTCGGGTATTCCAATTTATTTTTATCAAATATGTCTGCTGTTTATCAGCAACTTGCAAAACAAACCGCAAAAAATTCCATCCGTTGGACTGCCGTTTGCCCGATAGTTTTATGTGCGCACACTTCAACCCAAGTGTAACAACATAAAACTGAAAGCAAATGGAACATCTCATATTGACAGAAACGGAGTTCTTCCACCTGATAGACAACCCCGAAAGCCGCAACGGGCTGAGTGCGGCATACAACGAGTTCGTGGCAACGGTCATTTCGCTCTGCACGGGAGCGGCAAGCCCCTGCCATCCGCTGCCCGCGTTGAGCTATGCGGAAACGGAACTGCAATACCACAAAGCCCTGCAAGATACGGGCACCCACCACAGCGTGTACGTGCGCAAAGCCCTCGCCTTCGTGCGCAAGATGCTGAAGCACATTTCCATGCCACATAGCCAAGTGCCGCCACTATCCTCCATCCCCTCCCAAGACGAAAAGAAAAATGACATACCTGCCGATGCCCCGCCCCTGCGGTGGACGGGCAAGGCTTCCGACCTCGTGGAACTTATCTACGGCATCAGCGAGATGGGCTGTATAAACGGCGGTGAAGCATCGCTGAAAGAGATAGCTTCCTACTGCTACAAGGTGTTCGGCGTACAGGCGAAAGGCTGCTACCATATCTATAATGACATCAAGATGCGCAAGAGCGAGAGCCGCACCTATTTCCTTGACCGGGCTGCGGAGAAGGTGAACAGGCGGATGCTGCTGGACGAGGAACGGGAGCGGCAAAGAAGATAGACGTTATTGTCCATTTATATAAGAACAGTAAGGCAAGGGGGCGCGTGAGTGTCTCCTCGCCTGTTTTTTCGACATAATACATAGAAATAGCATAAAACTTTCGTTTTCGGCAGGGCAATTTATTACTTTTGTAAACCAAAGAGCAAGACGATGGAAATAGACAATCTCAATATCATACAGAACCTGACAGCTGAAAAGGAAGGCGGCAAGGTTGAGTTCAAGCAGACCACCGGACAGTTGGAGCGTGGCATGGAAACGCTGTGCGCCTTCCTCAACGGCGAAGGCGGCACGGTGCTGTTCGGCGTGGCGGACAACGGTAAAATCATCGGGCAGGAAGTGAGCGACAAGACGAAACGGGATATTGCGGAAGCCATCGGCAGATTGGAGCCTACCGCCACGGTACAGGTTTCATACGTGCCCTTGCCTGACGGTGAAAAGAAAATCATCGCCCTCCATGTTGAAGATTCAAGGATGGAACGCCCGTTTACTTATAAGAACCGCCCTTATATGCGTGTGGAAAGCACAACTGTCGCCATGCCGCAACAAAAATACAATGAGTTGTTGCTCGACCGCGACGGTGTGCGTCACCGTTGGGAACTGTTCGACGACCCTGATTTGACATTAAATGACATTGATGAGAACGAGGTGCTTAAAACAGTCCGTTTGGGAATAGACTGCGGACGCTTGCCGGAAAATACAGGAAACGACATTCCTGCCATCCTTGAAAAATTCAGCCTGATGAGGAACGGCGTGTTGAACCATGCAGCCGCCATCCTGTTTGCCAACCGGGAAATGCCGGCAAACTATCCCCAATGCCTGCTGCGCTTGGCGCGTTTCAGAGGAACGGACAAGATGGAATTCATAGACAGCCAACGCATTTACGGCAATATATTCCAACAGCTTGATGCTGCGATAGCTTTTCTGTTCAAACATCTTTCATTGTCGGGCAGGATTGAGGGGCTGGAACGTGAAGAACGACTGAGTGTGCCTTATAAGGCTGTGAGGGAAGGTGTATTGAACTCGTTGGCTCATCGCAGTTACAGGGAAGCCGGAGGCTCTGTCGGCATCGCCATATACGATGACCGTGTGGAGATAGAAAATCCCGGCTCTTTTCCGCATGGCTGGGATGTGGAGAAGATGGCGTCCGAGCATTGTTCGGAACCTCAAAATCCAATCATCGCCAATGTCCTTTATAAAAGGAAACTGTTGGAGAATTGGGGACGCGGTATCAGCCTGATGGAGGAAGAGTGCCGTAAAGCCGGATTGCCGTCTCCCGAATACAGGTTGGGCGGCGGTTTTGTCGTGCTTGTATTCCGCTACGCGCCAAAGGCTATGGAGGAAAATCCCATAGCCACCCCACAGCCACCCCATAGTAATCCCACAGTCACCCCACAGGTCGGCAAACTAATCGCAGCTCTGTCGGATGGCTCCTATTCACCCAAAGAGATAATGGAAGCAATCGGTTTGAAAGACAAAAGCAATTTTTTGGAAAATTACTTGAACGCTGCCATCGGGCTTGAATTTGTTGAAACGGTATATCCCGGTTTGACCAAGCATAGCCCTAAACAAAAATACCGCCTTACTGAACAGGGTAAGGCTTTGTTGAAAGGAAACAAGTAGCATGGCGAAAAAGAAAAAACGAAAACAGGGTGCAATGTCAGACTTGCCGATAATCATTGATTACGGCGGCGACTTGGTGTCTGTCTATGACCCGGTGTCCGTCATGCCATACAGCGAACCTCCCATTACGGAAAGGACACGTTACAAGAAACTGAACGCGGAACAAAAGGCGGCTTTCAAGTCAATGTTTGTGTCTGCCGTTACCGTCTATTGGGATGAGAACCGGCTGATACCTTTCGGGGAGGATATGGCAGACATCCGAAAATGGATGTTGGAAGCCTTTGCCGAAGAATATGGTATCTTGCTGAAGGAGGATAGCGAGTTGAAAAACTATCTGATGACCCTTGCCATTTCCACCCTAAACAAGTTGCTCAAAGCAGAAAAGAAGATACAAGAAAAGGAAAATCCGTAACCCGGTCTGAACCGAGCTACGGATTTTCTCTTTTCGCCTGCGGTGTCCTACTTGTTCTGCAACAGGTGTTGCAGTTCCGGGTCGGATTGGATACGCTGCAACTCGTCGGCGACAATCTGCCGCACCTCGGCACGGATGCGGTTGTAGTTCTCCTGAATCATCTCCTTCATGCGGTCGTTGCCGTCGGCATCGGTGAAGTCCGTGATGACGGGGATGGGCTTGTATGCTTGTTCCTCGCATTTCACCTTTTCGGCATCCACCACTATTTCGCAATGAAAGATTTTCTGCTCGATGCGCTCGTTGAAGTTGTCGGCTACTGCACCGACAAACATACCCTGCGTGAGCGTGGAAATCTTGCTCGCCGGGATAAGGCTCTCCATCTGCGTGTTGATGGAGGTGGACTTGTCCTCGCGGTTGATGGTGATGCTCTGCCGCTTCTGCAAGATTTTGCCGAAACGCTCCGAAAGGGTCTTGGCGGTCTCGCCCACCACCTGACCGGAGAAGATGTTGCCCACCGTGTTCATCACTACGGCGGCTTCCTTGTCGCCGTAGTCGCGCTTCAACTGTGAGAAGTCCTGAAAACCGAGGCAGACAGCCACCTTGTTGCTTCGGGCGGTGGCGATAAGGTTGTCCAGCCCCTTGAAGTAAATGGTGGGCAGCTCGTCAATAATCACCGCCGACTTCAACTTGCCCTTCTTGTTAATGAGCTTCACGATACGTGAATTGTACAGCCCCAATGCCGCACCGTAGATGTTCTGGCGGTCGGGATTGTTGCCGACACAGAGTATCTTCGGCTCATCGGGATTGTTAATATCCAGCGTAAACTCGCTGTCGGACATGACCCAATAGAGCTGGGGCGAAATCATGCGCGAGAGCGGTATCTTCGCCGAGGCTATCTGTCCGGCAAGCTGTTCCATCGCGCCGCCCTGCCAAGCGTCCATGAACGGGGAAAGGTAGTTCTCCAGTTCGGGATAGCTGGTGAGAATAGGAAACACATCCTCGTAACGGCGGTTCAAAAGTTCGATGGCATGGGGAAAGGTGCAATATTTGCCGTCCTTATAGATGCGGAGGAACCAAATCACAGCGGCAAACAGGATAATCGGAGACTCAACGAAAAAGTCGCCCTGTTTTTGCACCCAAGTCTTGTTCAAATTGAGCATTATCGTGTAGGCACTCTCGTAGGCATCGGTGATGTCCTCCATGAAATCCGGGTGAATGGGATTGCAGCGGTGGCTGCGGCGCGGGTCGTCGAAGTTTATCACGTAGAACTTCGGCTTGACCTTGTAACAATCGCCATGATTCAGCAGATGGTTATAGGCGATAGTCGAAAGGTCGCTGAACTTGAAATCATAGATATACATCGAGTAGGATTTTTCAATCATCTGCTTGATAAAACTGTTTACCACGGCATACGACTTGCCGCTGCCCGGCGTGCCCAGCACGATGGACGCACGGAACGGGTTTACTACGTTGATATATCCGTTGTTCCACTTCTTCCTGTAATAGAAGCGTGTGGGCAGGTTCACCGAATACTCGTTCTCGATGAGCCGCGTTTCCTGCATGAAGCTCTCGTTCTCCACGTTGAACACGTCTTCCATGAGGTTGGTGCGCAGAAGGCGACTCATCCATGTGCCGGACATCAGCAGGCAGACATAGCCCGCCGCAACGGTGGCGGTGTACAATGCCGCGTTTGCCTCTACGGGCAACGGCAGGGACAATATCCACCAGTTCAGAAAAAACAGCACCAGCCCTGCTGCAAGCACCGTCCAAATCCTTGCCCACGTGATTTTTTCCTCCTTGACCCCCTTCGTGCCCAGACACGAGAGTGCCAGCAGCACCAACGCAAAAAGTTTCGTATAAAGAATGGAGCGGAACAATCCTGCGGTGCGGTCGAAGTTCAACAGTACCCTGTCCACCACGCCGATGTCGATGCCCCACAGCCTTACGGCTTCGTAACAATACCAATAGAGGTGTATGACCACCAGTAAAATGCTTACGGCACGCAGAAAATCCATGATTTTCGCCAATGCCCTCAAATCGTCTTCCTGTTGTGACATAAATCTGTTTCTGTTTTTTAGTTGATGAATAATCGTGTTTAATACCGATAGAAAGTGAAGATACCTAAGGTACGGACTTAGGCTATCTCTGTTCCGTACTTAGGTACCCTTAGTTCCGTACTTAGGTTATCACAGCCCCAAACCCTTGCGGCGTTTCTTCTTCCTGCGTTTGAGGTCACGCTCGAAGGCGGCTTCTTCCGCCTGTGCGCCCGACGCATCGCCACCGAGCAGCCCCAAGCCGGTGGAGTGCCCCTCGTCGTATTCCGTATGCACAAGAGTATCCGCCTGTGGCGTGTTCTCCGTAACGGTGAACGGTATCGGCGGAGTGCCGGCATACGGCAGGGTAAAATGCTCTTGTAAGGCGTTGGCGGAAAACTCCCTGCCCAAGCGTGAGCCGTTCAGCACGCAGCCCGTGCGGTGGTCGATGAAGGTCGCCCCGTAGATGCGCCCCTCGTCCGTGTGGCGGAACACCACATCCACGCCCTTTGCGCGAAGCAGGTCGATGAACTCCTCCTTGCGGTATGTCCGGGCGAGCGCGGCGGCGACGGTCTTGCGTGTCCTGTCCGCCAGACGCTTGTCGCGGATCTGCCCTTTGGAAAATTCAAACCTGCGCAGCACAGCTTCATAGCCGACGGACTTCCCGATACGGGACGCCTTGAAAGGATTGCCCACCCTGTTCCCGGCATCGTCGGTGGCGGCATAGACCAGCCCGTGATACTCGCGCCCGTCCACGTTGCCACGGGCTTCCTCCACCGTGACGTTGTAGAGGGAGAGCAGGGCGCGGTATTCGCCCATCGTCTGGAACTTGTAGGTCGCCATGACCGCCTTGGCGGTGTTCGCCACCTGACGCTTCACGTCGCCCTGCGAAGCATCCACTTTCCGCAAGGGGTTGTCATGGCGGTGCTGCCTGCGGTCGGCGGGGTGCAGACCGTACTTGTGTTCCAGCTCACGGGTAATCTCCCTGCTCCTGCGGAAGTTGTAGCGGTCGCTGATGCACCTGCCGTTATCATCCACGCGGATGGTCACGATGTGCAGGTGGTGGCGGTCGATGTCCTCGTGTTTGTAGATGATGTACGGCTGTTCGCCGAACCCCATCCGTTCCATGTACTCACGCGCGATGTTCTCCAGTTCCATGTCCGTCAGGCGGTCATCGGGATGCGGGTTGAGCGATACGTGCATGACGGGCTTCTCCGTCCTCACGTGGGGCGAGAGGTAGCGCGAGAAGTCCTGCATGGCGCGGCTGATGTCCATCCTGCCGGAACAGCCGTCGAAAATTTTGTTCGTGCCGAGCAGTTTGCCCTGTTCCTTGTTAATCTTCTCCCCGTTGTACGCCAGTGCCCCGAACAACGATTTCCCTAAACTGATTTTTGCAACCATCGTTCCTCGAAATCCTTTGTCAGTTCCACGATTTGGCGGGTCAATGCCGCCAGTTCCTTCGTGCATTGCTCCAGCCGGTAGAGCAATGCCATCGCCTTTTTCTCGGAGAAATGGCAGCGCAGCTCCTTGACGGTCTGGTTGTAGTTGTTGCCTATCATGCGGTACTGCGCATGGAATGAAGACAGCTTGGCGTAGTATTCCACCAGCGTCCTGTCCTCCCGGAACACACGGAACTCCCCGCCGAAGATGCGTGCCTTGGCGAACACCGCCTTTGCCTTCACCTCCGTCTGTTCGTACATGGCGAGGAACCTGAGCCATTCCTCGTCGTTGAAACGCAGCATCACATGGTGCGTTTTCTTTTCCAACTTGGGGTGTCTTCCCCCTTTCTTACGTTCTCTGTTCATTATTACTATGGATTTAGTGGTTTCACGGCATAAGCGCAGCTTCCGGCACACGTGCCGCAGGTAGGAAACAGGCTTCCCGACTTCGGAGAGGAAGCCCCCTTCCCCTTTCAGGGGCAAGGCTTGCGGGAGTAACCCGCAAGGTTTCGGGTAACTCGAAACATACCTTGCTGTGTCTTTGAGGACACAAAAATCCGTAGCAGACGGATTGGGGATATGCCTGTTATAACAATCCCATAAAGGTATCGGTCGCCCGATACCCTCCGGCTGCCCAAAAGAAGGACGGAGCCGGGGGCTGCGGTACGCGCCGGGAGCATTGCCCTGCCGCTTGGGTGCAAAGGTAGGGCGTTTAAGCCCTTGAAAACGTGACAAGAACGAAGCCACTCCCTACCACTTGCTGCCACAAGCTGCCACCAAAGGCGGAAACGATACGGATATGGAAAAATGCCCTTTACTTTGCAGGCAGAAAGGTCGACAAGCCTGCCTATTTCCGTACAGGCATATCCGCAAATGTGCAAATCCTTGCACCTGTCTGCCCTCCTGCCTGTGTGCCTGCCTGCCGGCACGCAAGCGTACAGGCGGAAACGCAAGCAGGCACATTAGATTGCAAGCAAGCGAGTAACCTCATGAGCATACAAGCAAAGCCGCAAATGTGCAAATGAACAAGTCTGCGAAATGGCATATATGCCGACCTGCAATAAACCGATGTCTAACAATTAAAAAAAGAAGAATGAAAAAAGAACCTTTGTTCATCGCCTTCTCCACCCAGAAGGGAGGAGCCGGCAAAACGACACTCACCGTACTGATGGCGAGTTACCTGTATTACGTGAAAGGGTACGACGTGGTAGTCGTGGACTGCGACTTTCCCCAGTTCAGCATTAAGGACATGCGCGAGCGTGACCTGAAGAACATCGAGCGCAACCCGTACCTGCGCAAGCTGGCATATGACCAGTTCAAGCGCATCGGCAAACGTGCCTACCCGATTGTGGGCAGCCGACCCGACAATGCGATAGAAACGGTCAAGCCCTTCATTGAGTCGGCGACACCGCCCGATTTCATCTTTTTCGACCTGACGGGTACGGTGAACAACCTCGGATTAATCAAGACGGTGGCGACCATGGATTACATTTTCTGTCCTATAGCCGCCGACCGATTCATCATGGAAAGTTCGCTGAAGTATGCAAGCATTATCAATGACACGCTGATCACCACTGGCAAGTCGAACATCAAAGGTATCCGACTGTTGTGGAATATGGTGGACAAACGCGAGAAAACCGACCTGTACGACATCTATGACAAAGTGATTGCCGGGATGGGGTTGGAAACGCTGAAGACAAGCCTGCCGGACAGCAAGCGTTTCCGCAAGGAAGGTTCGGAAGAAGGCGACCGCCCGTTTTTCCGTTCCACGCTGCTGCCACCAGACAAAGCACTGGCGAAAGGTAGCGGCATCGATGACCTTGCGGAAGAAATACTCGGTATCGTAAAGCGCCCGACGCATGGCTAAAAAACTTGATGTCGATATTGATCCCGGCAAGTTTCTGGACTCGTTCCGTCCAGAAATGCCCACGTCCGCCGCCCCTGAAAATGCTGGAACGGATGAAAATGCCCCAGACAAGGTGACAAGACCAACGGAGAAACCGTCAATAAAGGCGAAAAAGGAAGAAACCATACAGGAAGAGGAATATATGGAACTCTTCCTACATGCGCCGAAAACTCCCATATGTTCAGGCAAGACTGCCTATATCCGTAAGAATTACCATGAGCGGATACAGCGCATCGTACAGGTCATCGGGAAAAACGGGATTTCGCTGTCAGTCTATGTGGACCGTGTGTTGGAACAACATTTCCGCGAGAAAGAGGAAGTGATACGCAGGCTCTACAAAAAGAATTATGAAGACGTTTATTAACATTAAAAGCAAAAATGACAATGGAAAGAAAAATAGACAAGAAAAAAAATTCAGGAACAGGTATCGCGCAAGATGCGAGTGAGGTGGAAAAAGTAAAAAACTACATCTATACATACCTGAAGAGTGCGGACTTTACCGCCCGCACATGTAAGACAGCTTATATCCGTGACGAACACCACGAGCGGATACAACATATTGTCCATATTATCGGGAAGAACAAGATTACGTTATCCGGTTACATAGACAATGTACTGGCAGAGCATTTCGCAAGCCACAAGGATGAGATGACCAAACTGTATGAATTAAGCAAACCGATTTTCTAACTCAAAAGAAAATAATCATGAAACTGAACATCAACATTTTCAGACGCAAGGGAAAGGAAGAAGCCTATGCGGGCAAGTACCTCAACGGGCGCAGGCCGGAAGGAACCGCACAGAAGGCGGTGTACATCAGCCGCGAGAACCATGAAGCCGTCAAGCGGATCGTAGGCATGGCGGGAGGGCAAGGGACAACCATATCCGGTTACATAGACAGCATTGTCACCGAACACCTTGAACAGCACAGGGCTGAACTGGAAACCCTGCATGGGAAGAAGAGCCACGGGATGGTCGAACAGATAACGATAAGCCGATGGTGACGTTCCTGATTGTCCTGATGATGATGTGCAACCTGTGGATACTTTTCTATCTGACATGGGAGCAGCAGGAACGGCAGAAGGCCGGCAGTCAAGAAAACACAGACCGGAAACGGCAGGAACCGCCGCCCGATGTCGTGGGCAGGAGCAAGTTCAAAATATCGGACTGGATTGGGACAGAAAAGGACACCACAGTGCCGGAAGCTGCCACTTCCGTGGAAGCCGAGGCGGTGGAAGAAAAGGACGTTACCTTTGCCGATGAAACGGATACCGACGGAGGACAAGCACCGGAAAACAAGCCGTCACGTCAAGTGCCCGATGACGAACTTGATGAAACATTCAGCGACAGCCGCGTGTCGGACATGGCAGAATATGACGGGAATGAGGATTACGATGGCGAACCCCATGAGGCAAGCGGCTTCACCTTCGAGGACATCGACCTTGCCATGCGGACGGTAAAGAAACCGGCATCCACAATGGAGGAACGCCGCCACGCCGGGATGGTGTTCTGCGACATGAAGGGTAACGAGCTGTTCGCGATGATAGAAAAGAGTTCGGAAGCGACCCACAGGAAACTGAACGAACTGATGGACTTCTATATGGACAGCGTTTCCGCCACCATACGGAAGGAACCGACCCCGACGGCGGTACGGACTACAGTCCCAAACGTGCCGGACAATATTGAGGATTTCAATATCCGTGATTTTGTATAACAAGTAAAACGAAACAATGATGCGAAAAAAGAAAATCGACTACGGCTAAACTTCGGCTTGCCACCGAACCACTAAATCCACAAGCCGGCTTCATCCAAAGCCGCAAGAAGTAAAACAAGTATCAACCGCCAAAGGGACTATCCAACCCGGAGGCACAAAAAAGAAACGATTATGACAAAGACATTGAAGAAAAAACAAATCATTCTCGCAGCCCTTCTGCTGGCTGCAAACATCTCAGCGTCCGCACAAGGCAACGGCATGGCGGGCATCACCGAAGCCACCAGCATGGTCACTTCATACTTTGACCCGGCGACGAAACTCATCTACGCCATCGGCGCTGTCGTCGGGCTTATCGGGGGCATCAAGGTATATGGCAAGTTCAGCGCCGGCGACCCCGACACCTCGAAGACCGCAGCAAGCTGGTTCGGGGCGTGCATCTTCCTGATTGTGAGCGCGACGATTCTCCGTTCGTTCTTCCTTTAATAAACGTACATTCCCATACATATATAATAAGGTGTAAGGACAATGGCTGAATACCCTATCAACAAGGGCATAGGCCGTCCGGTGGAGTTCAAGGGACTGAAGGCGCAATACCTGTTCATCTTCGCAGGCGGGCTGCTTGCCGCCTTCGTCCTCTTTGTCATCCTGTACATGGCAGGCGCGAGCCAGTGGCTCTGCATCGGCTTCGGTGTGGTGTCGGCTTCCGCCACCGTCTGGCTCACGTTCCGCCTGAACGCGAAGTACGGCGAACACGGGCTGATGAAGCTGGGCGCGGCACGGATGCGCCCCCGCCATGTGCTCCACCGCAGACGGGTGTCCAATCTGTTAAGACGAAAGACAGTGCAAGCGAGCGGAAAGAGAACTTGTTCTCAATTTCCCGAGTGCAGACTGTCTTATGTAAAAAAGAAAGGAAGAAACGTATGAGAAATGTAATGAAAGCCACCACGCTGGAAAGCCGCTTCCCGCTGCTCTCGGTGGAGCACGGCTGCATCGTCTCGAAGGACGCGGACATTACCGCCGCCTTCGAGGTGGAACTGCCGGAGGTCTATACCGTAACGGCGGAGGAGTACGAGGCCATCCATGCCACGTGGTGCAAGGCGATAAAGGTGCTGCCCGACTACTCGGTGCTGCACAAGCAGGACTGGTACGTGAAGGAGCGGTACCGCCCCGACACAGGCAGGGAGGGCATGGGCTTCCTCGCCCGCAGCTACGAGATGCACTTCAACGAGCGCCCGTTCCTCCACCACAAGTGCTACCTGTTCCTGACGAAGACGACGAAGGAGCGCATGAGGCAGCAGAGCAACTGGAACACCCTGTGCCGGGGGCACATCGTGCCGAAGGAGATGCAGGACAAGGAAACGGCGGTGAAGTTCATCGAGGCGGTGGAGCAGTTCGCGCGTATCCTGAACGATTCGGGGCACATCCGGCTGCGCCGGCTCTCCGATGACGAAATCATCGGCACGGAGAAGGAAACTGGAGTCATAGGCAGGTACTTTGCCCTCTCGCCGGGCAATGTGGATTGTCTGGAGGACATGGAAATGACGGCAAGGGAGATGCGCATCGGCGACAACCGGCTGTGCCTGCACACCCTGTCGGACACGGAAGACCTGCCCGCTGCGGTGGCGACGGACTGCCGTTACGAACGGCTCTCCACCGACCGCTCGGACTGCCGCCTGTCGTTCGCCGCTCCCGTGGGTCTGCTGCTTCCCTGCAACCACATCTACAACCAGTACGTGTTCATCGGCAACAGCGACGAGGAACTGCGCCGCTTCGAGAAGACGGCGAGGAACATGCAGTCGCTCTCGCGGTACAGCCGCCAGAACGCCATCAACCGTGAGTGGGTGGAGGAATACCTGAACGAAGCGCACTCGCAGGGGCTGAAGTCCGTCCGCGCCCACTTCAACGTGATGGCGTGGAGCGACGACGCGGAGGAGCTGAAACGCATCAAGAACGACGTGGGCAGCCAGCTGGCTTCAATGGGCTGCGTGCCGCGCCACAACACGACGGACTGCCCGACGCTGTTCTGGGCGGGCATCCCCGGCAACGCCGCCGACTTCCCGGCGGAAGAAGCGTTCCACACGTTCATCGGGCAGGCGGTGTGCCTCTTCGCCGGCGAGACCAACTACAAGGACTCGCCCTCCGCCTTCGGCATCCGCATGGCGGACCGGATAAGCGGCAAGCCGCTGCACATCGACATCTCCGACCTGCCGATGAAGCGGGGCGTGACAACGAACAGAAACAAGTTCGTATTGGGCCCTTCGGGAAGCGGCAAGTCATTCTTCATGAACCACCTTGTCAGGCAGTATTACGAACAAGGATCCCACGTGGTGCTGGTCGATACGGGCAATTCCTACCAAGGGCTGTGCGAGATGATACACCGCAAGACCAAAGGAAAGGACGGCATCTACTTCACCTACACGGAGGAAAAGCCCATCTCGTTCAACCCGTTCTACACGGACGACGGGGTGTTCGACGTGGAGAAGAAGGACAGCATCAAGACGCTGCTGCTTACCCTGTGGAAAAGCGAGAACGAACCCGCCACGAAAACGGAGTCGGCGGAGCTGGGCAGCGCGGTGAACGCCTACATCCTGAAAATCCAGCAGGACAGGAGCATCGTGCCGTCGTTCAACTCGTTCTACGAGTACATGCGGGACGTGTACCGCAAGGAGATGGAGGAACGCTACATCAAGGTGGCGAAGACGGACTTCAACATCGACAACTTCCTGACCACGCTCCGGCAGTATTACCGGGGCGGACGGTACGACTTCCTGCTCAACTCCACGGAGAACATCGACCTGCTGCACAAGCGGTTCGTGGTCTTCGAAATTGATTCGGTGAAGGATAATGCCGAGCTTTTTCCGGTGGTTACGATTATCATCATGGAAGCATTTATCAACAAGATGCGGAGGCTGAAAGGCGTCCGGAAACAGCTCATCGTGGAGGAGGCTTGGAAGGCTCTTTCTTCGGCGAACATGGCTGATTATCTGCGCTATATGTACAAGACGGTCAGAAAATACTTCGGCGAGGCGATTGTGGTGACGCAGGAGGTGGACGACATCATCTCGTCGCCCATCGTGAAGGAAAGCATCATCAACAACTCGGACTGCAAGATACTGCTCGACCAACGGAAGTTTATGAACCGCTTTGACCAGATACAGGGGCTGTTGGGGCTGACGGAAAAGGAGAAGTCACAGATACTCTCCATCAACCAGTCCAACGACCCGTCCAGACGGTACAAGGAGGTATGGATAGGGCTGGGCGGCACACAGTCGGCGGTGTACGCCACGGAGGTGTCCATGCACGAGTACCTCGCCTACACGACGGAGGAAACGGAGAAGATGGAAGTCCGCGAACTGGCGGAGAGGCTGGGCGGCGACATGGAAGCCGCCATACGGCAGATAGCGGAAAGGCGGAAAGAAGAAAAACAGTAACAACACAACGTCCTACCCCACACGGCGTATGAGGGAAGGACACATTTTTACCAACTAAAAAACAAGATTGAAGAAAATGAACATTGAACTGACAAAGACACAACGGCTGCTGCTTTGCGGCGGTCTGATTGGCTTGGCATCGCTGATGCTGCAAGCCTGCGAAACGGTAATGAAGGAAAACGAAGACGTCCGCGAGAAGATTTGCGGCAACTGGCAGAGTGCGGAGGCGGGACCCGACATACTGGTGTACAAGGAGGGTGAACACTACAAGGTGACGCTGTTCCGACGGTCAGGCGTGCGCCGCAGGCTGAAGCCGGAAACCTACCTGCTCCAGCGGGAGGAGAACGGCAACCTCTACATGAACACGGGCTTTCGCATCGACGTGGCATACAACGAGGAAACGGACGTGCTGACCTTCTCGCCGAACGGCGACTACATCCGGGTAAATATGGAGGACGCTTCGGACGGCGAAAAGAAGGAAGAACAATAAAAAACTAATGTACCACTAAATCCAACGTGAATGAGAATGAGACAGAAACTGAAAATGCCGCTGATAGCGGTCTGCCTGTGCCTCACGGGTGCGGGCACGGCAAACGCCCAATGGGTGGTGTCCGACCCCGGCAACCTCGCCCAGAGCATCATCAACTCCGCCAAGGAGATGGTGGAGACGGCGGGCACGAAGGCGAACACCCTGAACGGCTTTCTGGAAACCAAGAAGGTTTTTGAGCAGGGCAAGAAGTATTACGACGCGCTCCAAGCCGTGCATGACGTGGTGAAAGGCGGCGTGAAGGTGACGAAGAGCATCGGGCTGGTGATGGAAATCTCCGAAATCTACGTGGAAAACTACCAGAAGATGCTCTCGGACGAGAACTACACGCCGGAGGAGCTTGCCGCCATCTCGTCGGGCTATGCCATGCTGATAGACGAAAGCTCGGACGTGCTGCAAGACCTGAAGAACGTGGTGAACGTCACGGGGATGTCGCTCTCGGACGCGGAACGGCTGGCAATCATCGACAACGCCTACCGCAGCCTGATGAACTACCGCAACCTCGTGCGCTACTACACGGGCAAGACCATCTCGGTGAGCTACCTGCGGGCAAGGAAGAAGAACGACATGGACCGGGTGATGTCGCTGTACGGAACGGCTAACGAAAGGTACTGGTAGCCTATGGGAGAGTTCGACAACCTTCACCAGATACTCCTTTCGCTCTACGACGAGATGATGCCGCTTTGCGCGGACATGACGGGCGTGGCGAAAGGGCTTGCCGGGCTGGGCGCACTGTTCTACGTGGCGATGCGCGTGTGGCAGTCGCTCGCCCGTGCCGAAGCGATAGACGTGTACCCGCTGCTCCGTCCGTTCGCGCTCGGTCTGTGCATCCTGTTCTTCCCGACCATCGTATTGGGCACGATGAACAGCGTGCTGAGTCCCATCGTGCAGGGCGTACACGGGATTCTCGAAGAGCAGACCTTCGACATGAACGAGTACCGGGAGCAGAAGGACAAACTGGAGTACGAGGCGCTGATGCGCAACCCGGAAACCGCCTACCTCGCCTCGGATGAGGAGTTTGACCGGCAGCTGGACGAGCTGGGCTGGTCGCCCTCGGATCTCGTGACGATGACGGGGATGTACATGGACCGGGCGGCGTACAACATCAAGAAAAGCGTGCGTGACTGGTTCCGCGAACTGCTTGAACTGATGTTCGCCGCAGCCGCACTCATCATCGACACGCTACGGACGTTCTTCCTCGTAGTGCTCAGCATCTTGGGACCGATAGCCTTCGCCTTCTCCGTGTGGGACGGCTTCCACTCGACGCTCTCGGCGTGGTTCAGCCGCTACATACAGATTTACCTCTGGCTTCCGGTGTCCGACCTGTTCAGTACCATACTGGCGAAAATCCAGATACTGATGCTCCAGCAGGACATCGAGCGTATGCAGACCGACCCGAACTTTTCGCTGGATGCAAGCGACGGGGTGTACATCGTATTCCTTATCATCGGCATCGTGGGTTATTTCACCATACCGACGGTGGCGGGCTGGATTATCCAAGCCGGAGGCGGCATCGGCAGCTACAACAAGAACATCGGGACCGCCGGGGCTTTGGGCGGCAGCGTGGCAGGTGCAGCCGCAGGAAACGTGGCGGGGCGTGCCGGGAAGCTCATCAAGGGAACGGCTGGAAAGGTGTTCAAGAGGTAACAGCCGGAACGGTCGAAGTTGCACTTTGGGGTTGCCTATGTGCCACTTTGACCTCCCCGAAGTGCCACTTCGGAAAAAGGATACCGAAACATGATTTTACAAACAGAAAAAGAAAGACGAAAAGAAAATGGAATTCAAATCACTAAAGAACATCGAGACGAGTTTCCGGCAGATACGTCTGTTCGGCATCGTCTATACGGCAGCCTGCGCCCTCGTGGTGGTCTGCTCGGTGGTGTGCGCCTTCCGCTTCGCCGAGGCACAGCGGCAGAAGATATACGTCCTCGACGGGGGCAAGAGCCTGATGCTCGCGCTCTCGCAGGACCTGTCGCAGAACCGTCCGGCGGAAGCGAGGGAACACGTGCGCCGTTTCCATGAGCTGTTTTTCACGCTCTCGCCGGAGAAAAGCGCGATAGAGCACAACGTGAAGCGTGCCCTGCTCCTGGCGGACAAGAGCGCGTACAACTACTACGCCGACTTCGCCGAAAAAGGCTTCTACAACCGCATCATCGCCGGCAACATCAACCAAGTGCTTCAGGTGGACAGCGTGGTGTGCAACTTTGACCGCTATCCCTACGAGGCGAGGACATACGCCCGTCAGATGATTATCCGCGAGAGCAACGTGACGGAACGCACGCTTGTGACCGCCTGCCGCCTGCTCAACGCGAGCCGCTCGGACGACAATCCGAACGGATTTACCATCGAGGGCTTCACGGTATTGGAGAACAGGGACATCCGGACGATTGAAAGGTAATGCGTATGGGAAAGATGAAAAATTTCATTGAAAAGTACACCACCAATTTCAAGAAGGAATTGCGTGGAAAACTGGAAGCCCTGCCGCCGAAGGCACGTCTGGGGATAGTCCTCACGGCATTTGCCGCTTTCGCCTCGCTCTGCCTGTACATGACCGTCACCGCCATCGCCGGTTTCGGCAAGGGGAACGGGGCAATGGAGATACGGCACATCGAGAAATTGGACCTGCCGATGCAGGAAAGTATGAACCTATATAATAATGTATATGGAAAAGGAACAGAAGAAGAATGAACAGAAAGAGAAAAAACCGCTGACCGAACAGCAGCGGCAGCAACGCAGGAAGATGCTGGTCTATCCGCTGATGGGACTGTTGTTCTTGGGCAGCCTATGGCTCATCTTCGCACCGTCCTCCGAGGACAGGGAGAAGGCACGGCAGGGTCAGGGATTCAACACGGACATGCCTCTGCCCGAAGACTCGAAAATCATCGGTGACAAGGCGAAAGCCTACGAGCAGTTGCAGTTGGAGAACCGGCAGAAAGAACGCCGGGGCATGGTGGGCGACCTGTCCTCGTTCTGGCACGACGGCGCGGAAAAGCCGGACACGGCGGCTGCATCGGACGACTACCGCCTGACGCAGACGGAACCGTCCGAAAATGAGCGTGCTGATAAGCAACAGGCGGGCATACGCACCTCCGCTGCCGCCTACGAGCGGCTGAACACTTCGCTGGGCACGTTCTACGAGCCGCCGAAGGAGGACCGGGAAAAGGAGGAGCTTCGGGAACGCATCGACGAACTGGAAGCCATGCTGATGGCGCAGGAGGGCAAGCCGTCCTCAATGGAGGAACAGGTCGCGCTCTTGGAAAAGTCCTACGAACTGGCGGCAAGATACCAGAACGGGAAGGGCAATGCCGGGCAGACCGCACAGCCCGAAGGGACGGAAACATCCGCCAAGTCTGACGAAAGGAGCATGAAGGCTGAACCGGTAAGCGGGGTGCGTCCGGCAGTGGTATCCGCCTTGCCGCAGCCCATGACGGACTCGGCTTTTATCGCTGACTACGCAGGTGAACGGAACTACGGTTTCCACACCGCCATCGGCACAGCGGAAGCCTCGGAAAAGAACACCATCGCCGCCTGCGTGCAGGGCGACCAGACCCTCACGGACGGGCAGACGGTGAAGCTCCGGCTGTTGGAGCCGATGCACGTGTCAGGGCGCGTCATTCCCCGGAACACGCTCCTTGTGGGCGCGGCACGGTTGCAGGGCGAAAGGCTCGGCATCGGCATCACCTCGCTGGAACACGGGGGAAGCATCATCCCGGTAGAACTGGAGGTGTACGACAGCGACGGGCAGGCGGGCATCTTCATCCCCGGCTCGATGGAGATAGACGCGGCAAAGGAAATCGGGGCGAACATGGGCAGCTCGCTCGGAAGCAGCATCAACATATCGACCGACGCGGGGGCGCAGCTCGCCTCCGACTTGGGGCGAGGGGCGATACAGGGCATCTCGCAGTACATCTCGAAAAGGATGCGCACGGTCAAGGTACATCTGAAATCGGGGTACAGGGTATTGCTCTACCAAGAAAAGGAATGAACAGTCCAAAAACATAAAGGCGAAAAAAGAAAAAATAATCAACAAACCAATTTTTACTTACCACTAAATCCAACGTAAAATGAGTATCAAGAAAGTAATGACAATGTTTGCCCTGCTGATGGGCATCGCCTGTGCGAGCTACGCGCAGGGAGTGACGAACGACAGCACCGCCACCGCCAAGGAGGACGGGCTGGAACTGGTGAAGGACGTCTATCCGCAGACGGAGGAGGACGGCGACCTGTACCACGGTCTGACGAAGAAGCTGATGTTCGACCGCATGATACCGCCGCACGGTCTGGAAGTCACGTATGACAAGACCGTCCACATTCTGTTTCCGGCGGCGGTGCGCTACGTGGACTTGGGTTCGCCCAACCTGATAGCGGGCAAGGCGGACGGCGCGGAGAACGTCATCCGCGTGAAGGCGACGGTCAGGGACTTCCGCAGCGAGACGAACATGAGCGTCATCACGGAGGATGGCAGCTTTTATACCTTCAACGTGAAGTACGCCGACGAGCCGCTTATCCTGAACGTGGAGATGAAGGACTTTATCCACGACGGCAGCACGGTGAACCGACCGAACAACGCGCAGGAAATCTACCTGAAGGAGCTGGGCAGCGAAAGCCCGATGCTGGTGCACCTCATCATGAAGTCGCTGCACAAGGAGGACAAGCGCAAGGTGAAGCACATCGGCTGCAAGCGTTTCGGCATCCAGTACCTGCTGAAAGGAATATATGTCCACAATGGCCTGCTGTATTTCCACACAGAAATCAAGAACCAGAGCAACGTTCCTTTCGATGTGGACTACATCACGTTCAAGATTGTGGACAAGAAGGTGGCGAAACGTACCGCCATGCAGGAGCAGGTGCTGTTCCCGCTCCGCGCCTACAACTACGCCGTCCGTGTAGCCGGGAAGCAGTCCGAACGCACGGTGTTCTGCCTTCCGAAATTCACCATCCCCGACGGCAAGCAGCTCGTGGTGGAGATGAACGAGAAGGACGGCGGACGCCACCAGACGTTTACCGTGGAGAACGAGGACTTGGTACAGGCTGAAACCATCAACGAGCTGCGTGTGCGATGAAAGCGAGAGTCCTTTTCCTTGTAACGCTTCTGTCCGTCCTTTTCATGGGACGGGCGGAAGCCCAGCGGTGCCTGCCGAAGATGCGGGGCATCGAACTGAAAGCCGGGCTGAACGGGGCGGACGGCTATGTGCTGGGAGCCACTTTGTCAAGCTACGCGAAAGGCGGGAACAAGTGGGTGTACGGGGTGGAATATCTGCAAACCAACCATGATTATAGGAGTACGACCATCCCTGCGGCGCAGTTCACGGCGGAGGGCGGTTTCTACTACAACTTCCTGTCGGACGCGAAAAAGGTGGTGTTCCTCTATGCGGGCGCGTCAGCCCTTGCCGGGTACGAAACGGTAAACTGGGGCGAAAAGACGCTGTACGACGGGGCAAGGCTGAACAACGGGGATGCCTTTGTCTATGGCTGCGCCGCCACGCTGGACATGGAGGTGTACCTCGCGGACTTCATCGCGCTGACGGCTTCGCTCAGGGAACGTTTCCTCTGGGGCGGCAGCATGGGCGTGTGCCATACGGAGTACGGGATAGGTGTCAAGTTCATCATCAACTGACGGATGCCTATGGACATAGAAGGAATGAAACGGTTTCCGATAGAGGACTTCCTCGCCCGGCTGGGGCATCACCCGGTTCAAAGGCGTGCCAATGCAATTTGGTACAGGTCGCCGTACCGGGAGGAGAAGACGCCTTCTTTCAAGGTGAACCCGGAGAAAAACCTCTGGTTTGACTTCGGCGAAGGCAAGGGTGGCAACATCTTCGCCCTTGCCGGGGAGTTCATCAAGACGGGTGACTTCCTCACGCAAGCGAGGTATGTGGCGGAAGTGGCGGGTATGCCGGTACAGGACCATAAGCTGCAAAATGCCGTTGATACGCACCGTTCCGACGGACACAGCTTCGAGGATGTGGAGGTGCTGCCTTTACAGAACCGGGCGTTGCTCCATTACCTGCAAGAGAGGGGCATACCGTCCGCCGTCGCCATAGCGAACTGCAAGGAGATACGCTACTCCACGCACGGCAAGCGGTATTTTGCGGTGGCTTTCGGCAACGAAGGCGGCGGCTACGAGATACGCAACCCGTTTTTCAAGGGCTGCGTGCCGCCGAAGGACGTGACCCTGTTGTCGGTCGGCTCGGCGTCCTGCAACGTGTACGAGGGTTTCATGGACTACCTCTCCGCCCGTGCGCTGGGCATCGGCGGCAAGGAAGACCACCTCGTGCTCAACTCGGTGTCCAACGTGGCGAGGGCGTACCGGCATCTGGACGGCTACGGGCGGATAAAGTGCTACCTTGACAATGACGAAGCCGGACGGCGGACGCTGGGGGCTTTGCTTGCACGTTACGGCGGAAGGGTATCGAACTGCTCCGGCATCTATGACGGATGCAAGGACTTGAACGAGCACCTGCAAAGGGTGCTTGCCGAAAGGCAAGCTCAAAGCGAGAACGAAAAGAAAAACAAATCCATCAGACTATAACAGATTATGAACATGAATAAATTGGACAACAGACAAAAAGGGAAAAGAAACATAGTAAGAACCTTTGCTGCCCTCTGTGTGGGTATGCTCTCCTTCGGCTTCACCGCCTGCGATGATGACTTGGACGTGACGCAAGCCTACCCGTTCACGGTGGAGACCATGCCCGTGCCGAAGGAGCTGGCGCAGGGCGAAACGGCGGAGATACGCTGCGAACTGGTGCGCGAGGGCGAGTTTGACGGGGCGGTCTATACCATCCGCTACTTCCAGTTTGACGGCGAAGGTACGCTGAAGCTGGATAACGGCTTGGTATTCCTGCCCAACGACCGCTATTTGTTGGAGAACGAGAAGTTCCGCCTGTATTACACCTCGGAGTGCGACGAGTCGCAGAGCCTGACCATCACGGTGGAGGACAATTTCGGCAATGCCTTCGAGTGGGAAGTCAAGTTCAACAACGGTTCGGATGCGGATGTGGCGGTGTCGGACACTTTGAACGTCAGCCGATGATGCGCAAGGCGTTGCTTCTGCTGCTGGCGGGTGGCCCCCTCTGGGGGGCCGCCGGGCCGTTGCGGAACA
>OGPO01000728.1_pt1 | contig 25688 bp, 16 predicted proteins | sample 1553041 | NCBI WGS metagenome assembly OGPO01 (sample SAMEA2580281, study PRJEB22360) | human gut metagenome | biome: human gut; feature: human-associated habitat; material: faeces | place: Denmark | collected 2008/2010 | reverse complement strand
AGCCGCAGCGGCTAGAGCCTTGTTATGGGCCTTATCAAGTAGGGCTTCTTTTAAGCTGGCAATCTTAATTTGGGCAATTTCTCGCTTGAGATGCTTAACTAATTTGGCAGCTAATAAAGGCTGAGCAGCACGTGATAGTTTATTGACCTTGGTGCGATGAGGTTTAATGGTGTCATCATCAAGATAGATAAAGTAATTATGGCGGACAAAAGTATCACACATGATGTCAAACATAATAGGGTCAGCAAACTCTGGAGAGTTGTTGGTAACGTCTGATGGCACTTGCTTACATAAATCAACGCAATATTGAATAAATTCCTTTTTGTTAATGGCACCATCATTCATTTGCTTAAGAATCGTTACCGCAATGAGATAACGCACTAGGTTAAGTCGAATAGAGCTAGAAAGAATTAATAACTCTTCAAAGCCATCACCAGATAAGGTAAGCATCTTATTATCAAGCTCAACTATGTAGCCGCCCTGAACAAAGACATCAATGTACTTGATAATAAGGGCATCAAGCTCGTCCTCCTCAACAGGGACAAAAAGCTCATGCTTTAAGAAATAGAATAAAGACCTAGTATTAGCAATAACATCTTCTCTAAAAATATGGCCATTGCGAATTAAGATATTGGCAATTAGTGCAGGCAGAGCAATCAGGTGCAGAATATTATTCTGGAAGTAAGTAAGCTGTAAGGTCTGGCCACGGCTTGGGCGTACGAACTTCATATCATCGCCCACATCATAGACCTTGAACTTATTAAGCTCTAAAGCCTGATTGATTAAAGTATCAACCCCAGAGCTTGGCAGAAGATTTTTGCGCTTCTCATCGCAGCTTAAGACCAGTAAGTACAATTTCAAGCAGCGCTTTAACATATTGATGCTAAGAGTATGGTCAGCATCACCAATAATGGCCAAAGCACATAAATTAATACCATTTACCGAGGCTGAATCATTAAGCTTGATAATAATTTCGTGGCTTAGTTGATTTACCGTGTCGTAAAGCCATTCTGGGCGGGCGTTACCAGAGGGATCAATGTCCTTATGCCAATCAGGCACATGTTCATTTAAAAAGCGTGGCACACTAATAGGCTCACCAAAAGTAACGTAGCCACGGCCATAGTAGCGCATACGTTTAAAGATGCCGAGCAAGCCTTTGATGCTTTCCTTTTGCTTTTTAGCACCCTCAAGCTCATGCATATAAGAGCCAACTTCCATTACATGCTCATAGCCTAAGTAAGTAGGAATAAAAGCAATAGGACGCTCTATACCACGCAATTGAGCTTGAACAGTCATGGACACCATGCCTGTACGTGGCGGTAGAGTACGACCAGTGCGAGAGCGGCCACCTTCAATAAAGAACTCAGTAGCATAGCCACGTTCAAAGAGTACAGAAAGATACTCTCTAAACAAGGCGGTATAGAAAGTGTCACCCTTCATCTTGCGGCGGATAAAGTAAGAGCCACAACGACGAATAATTTGGCCTACCGGGAAGAAATTGAGATTATCACCTGAGGCTACTTGAGGAATAGGTAAGCCCTCATGGAAAATAGCAAAGAGTAATAAGATATAGTCCATATGAGAGCGATGGCATGGGATGTAAATAATCTCATAGCCATTTTGCACTAACTCGCGAACCTTATTAGCACCAACAATGCTTTGACCATGATAAATGCGCTTCCAAATTAAGGAAATAATAGTATTAAAGAAGCGTAAGAGCGGATAGCGAGTATCAGCAATCATGATGTCAAAGATTTCATGAGCCTTTTTCTCCAAGGCCTCCTTACTTTCTCCCGTGCGCTCCATAGCCTCCTTAATGGCTGTTTGGGTACCTGTACGCTCCACCAATTCACCTAAGAGTTTTTGGCGATTAGGGAATGGACGACCAACAATAGAGCGGGCCTTACGTAAGAAGTGCAAGGAAATAAGACGAGATAAAGTTTTTGCACGTAACTTACTGTCCTCAATTGCCATGAGGCGCTCTTTGAGTACTGAGGCTAAGCAAGGATCAGAAATGATGGTGCAATTATCACGACCTGCAAAGGTTAAAGTTAAGAACTTACGCCATCCTGGAGTTGATAAATCGATGCCTCTAATAGCGCTACCTTCAATACTTGGATCTCGTGACCATAAAACGCTAATAGGGATGATTTGTAAATCTTCATTAGTTTGCTCACAAGCATCAAACCAATCAAAGATAATCTCACTAATATCACGAATATGAGCATTAGAGCTAAAAAAGGAAGGGCTTCTTAAATAGGCAGTGCGAGGCAAAGTCTTATTGCCTATAGTTATTTTTTCAAAAGGGCTAGGCCAATTTAATTGTTTAGTGAGGCGCTCTACGGTAAGCATATTACCAACAGAAGAAGAGACCATAATATAAACAATCTTTTTATTAGGGTCGATCTTAATATACTTAAGAGGCTCAAAAGGAATAGGTTCACAAGTAGCAGTAATTCGAATAGGCCAGTAGAATAACGCACGTAAAAAATGATTGACCATCATATAAAACCAGCTCCTTTTTGGTGAACTAGAGACCTTGCTAAAGCACTAACTTATTTAGCGATTGATACCTAAAGATTTAAATTAAAAGTCCTTAGATACAAATTTACACTTAATTAACGCAAAATCTACTTTATTAAATAATTAATAATAAGCTCTTTTTTTGCTTTTTGTTGTAACTCACAATTTTGGAATTTGGGCAATGTTGTTAGTAAAAGCCTCTGCCCTGATCTTGTGCCTGATTTTTTAATTATTTTTGCATGACTAACTTAGCTCTAACTTGGTAAAATTAGGCATAACTATTGAAACGAACCAAATTTTTGGGATTGATAGGTAACCAAGTGGACAAGATAAATCAAGATCTTGAAGCTCCAGCTTTAAGTGATGACAAGAGCGACAAAATCAAAGTCATCAAGAATACTTCTTGTGGCTTTAATTGCCATCAAGATCCTCTAGCTAAGCAAGAGGATATTCATGATTGTCAATGTGCTCCAGCTGATATGAAAGATTGTACTGGCTGCAAAGCACAAGTTAATCATGGCCAAGATTGCGCTGAGCATAAAACTGAAGGTTGTAGCGGCGCGCATACCCATAATGAGCCCCAAGCCCTACCAAGTCGTTACAAAAAATTAGTATTGCTCGCAGGCACAGCCTCAGTAGTAACTGCAATTTTATTAATTTTAATGAAATTCATTGTCTGGTTATTCTCTGGCTCTGCGACTATTTTAGCGTCCTTGACTGATTCTTTAATTGATTTAGGCGCATCTTTTATCAACTTATTAGCTTTGCGTTATGCGCTACAACCAGCAGATAAGCAACACCGCTTTGGTCACTATAAAGCAGAGGCTTTAGCATCTTTATCTCAAGCTGCTTTTATTTGCGGCTCTGCCTTATTGTTAATCTTTAATGGTTACGAGCGCTTGATTAAGCCTGTAATGATTGGCTATATCGATATTGCTATTTATGTTTCTATTGCCTCTATTGCGCTTACTTTAGTGCTAACTGTTTTCCAAGGTTATGTATGTAAGCTTACTCAAAGTGAGGCTGTAGCTGCCGATCGCTTCCATTATTTATCTGATGTGGGATTAAACTTAAGCGTTATTGTTTCGTTAATCTTAACTAAGATGGGCTATGAATGGTCTGATGGTTTAGTCACTATTTTATTAGGCCTATATATTATGAAAAGCTCTTGGCATATTGGTCAGATAGCTGTAGGTACTTTGTTAGACAAATCAATGTCAGTTAGTGACAATAATAAGATTATTCGCTCCATATTAGCTGTTGACGGCATTGAGTCTTTCCATGATTTAAGAACCCGTAAAGCTGGTCCTCAACATTACATTCAATGCCATTTGGTTTTAGACAATAAGATGTCTTTAGCCCACGCTCATGATATTGCCACTGAGGCTGAGAACAATATTCGTCGCTTCTTCCCTGATGCCGATATTATGCTGCATATGGAGCCAGAGGGTGTAGATGCCTATAAAGACATTACCTTTGTTGATAATCAATTCTGCCAAGTACCAAAAAACTTTTATGAGTCTAAAGATAGTGATTTAGATAATATCAAAGTTACCAAATCAGGCTCAGATACTGAATCTTAATCTTTGGCCTAGAGCTTATGGCTCTAGGCCAAATCACATAAAGTTTCAGCTTAGTTTAGTTAGATTAATTTAGGGTAGGCATATGCGTATTCGCGATTTGCTGGAAAAACGTTCTGTATGTCTTAATGCAGAGCCTGTTAGTAAAGAAGATGCAATTTCTCGATTGGTAGAGGCTATAGCATCAACAGGCTGTATTAACGATATTAATAGATTTCGTGAAGCTGTTTTTGACCGTGAGCGTAAAAGTTCTACTGGACTTGGAGAGGGCATTGCTATTCCTCATGCTAAAAGTGAGGGTGTAAGCCATCCAGGTCTTGCTGCCATGGTTGTGCCTAATGGTGTTGATTTTGACTCTATTGATGGTGAGAGTGTCCATCTTATATTTATGATTGCCTCTCCTCATCAAGCATCAGACGCTCACCTTGATGTGCTAGCTAGACTATCTACTTTACTTATTGATGAGCATTTTCGTAGCTCTTTATTAAGTGCCAAAAATGTTGATGAGTTTTTAGACGTTATTGATAAGGCAGAGTCGATTGAGGACGAAAAAGAGGCCCAAGAACACGCTCAACAAGAGCATGAGGCCGCTCATCCTGAGGAGAAAAAAGGCTATGACATTGTAGCTGTTACTGCCTGTCCTGCTGGATTGTCTCATACTTATATGGCAGCTGAGGCTTTAGAGCTTAAAGCTAAAGAGCTGGGTATTACTATTAAAGTTGAGGCCGATGGTGCAGCTGGTAATAGAAATAGCCTCATGCCAGAGGATATTGCCTCAGCTAAAGCTGTTATTGTGGCAGCTGATAGAGCGGTTGATATTGATCGCTTTGCTGGTAAGCCTATGGTGCGTACTGGTGTAGTTGATGGTGTGCACCGTCCAGAGGAGCTTATTAAAAAGGCTTTAGATCCTAACTGTCCTGTCTATAAGATTGGTAGTATTTCAAAAGAGTCTTCTAATCTTCCAATGAAGCTCTACCGCCATTTAATGAGCGGTTTAACTTATTTGCTACCTCTAGCTGCTACTGCTGGTATTTTATCTGCTGTAGCTCGTTTAGACTTTGTAAAAACAACTAGTTTAGGCCTATTCTTAGATTCCATTGGTTATAGTATCGGTAGCTTATTATTTCCAGTTTTAAGTGCCTTTATTGCCTTTTCTATGGCTGGCCGTATGGCTTTAGTAGCTGGTTTTACGGGCGGTGTCATGGCCGATATGGCATCAGCTGGTGTGATAGGTGCTCTGCTCAATGGTTTTGTTGGTGGTGGCGTAGCCTTTGTGGTCGCAAGAGTTGCTCAGAGGTTTTTAAAAGGGCATGATGCCATGTTTGCCCTGTTGGTTTATCCTCTGGCAGGTGCGGTTATTACTACGCTTATTGCGCAATACATAACTAATTTACCCGCAGCTTTAATTGATAATTTCATTAATGACTTCATTACTGATGCCAACACTATCACCTTAGTCTCTATAGGTGCTGTTTTAGCAGGTATGATGTCAGCTGATATGGGCGGCCCATTTAATAAGCTTGCCTATGCCTCTGGAGTTTTATTGTTAGCTGATTGTTTGCCAGAAAATGGCCCTGGTTCTATTGTAATGGCCTCAGTTATGTTAGGTGGTATGGTGCCTCCTATTGCCGCAGGTGTAGCCTCACGCATCTTAGCTCCAAGTCACTTTAGCGCTCATGAGCGCTCCTTAGGCTTTGCTGCTATGTTTAAGGGCTTATTGTTTATCACTGAGGCAGTATTACCTTATTTAGCTCGCAAGCGCCTCCGTATAGCATGTATCTTAGGCTCAGCTACAGCTGGTGCATTAAGTATGTTATTTAACTGTGGTGTTTGTGCTCCTCATGGTGGTATCTTTATTATTCCACTCTCTACTAATCCTTTGTTCTACTTACTGTCTTTATTGGGCGGTGTCGGTGTAGGTGCCATACTATTTGTATTGTTAAGCTCTCCAGTGGCCAAAGAAGAGGTAGCTACAGAGACTAACGCCTCTCAGGAGCCACAAGCTGCAACTGACTCTAGCCTTCCTGACCAGCCTGACCTCTCTTACCAATCAGGAGAGCAAGAGCAGTCAGAATCGATGGGCCAGATGGATCAGCCTCAAGGTAGCGCTGATAAGATAGAGGCTAGCAAGTAAGAAAAGAAAAAAACCTAGTTAATTTATTAACTAGGTTTTTTTGTGCTTAGTTAAAATCGACAGCTAAATTACTTAAGAAAGAACGAATCTTATTATTTATATAATTGCCGTTAAGTGATTCTTTGGTTGAGATAGCCAGGCCATTTTTATAAATAGTAGCATGAGGTTCGTAAGTAATTATAGTGCTGATAGTGTTAGCAAACTCATCTCCTGAATGTAGGCATACAGGGATAATGGTTTTATCTGATAAGTCGTATTTAATTAAAAAGCTATAGATAGCCGCTGGCATATCGTCCCACCAGATGGGATAGCATAAGTAAATAGTGTCATAGCGTTCTAAGTGTAAAGGAACATCATCAGTAAGCTCTGGATAGTTCTTATCTGTAAGCTCACTAAGAGCAAATTGATATAGCTTTTTTTGCTTCTTAGGATATTGAGTGGTAGGTGTTATGTAGTATAAATCCGCTCCACTTTCTTGATTTAGCCTGTTAGCAATAAAGGACATAACCCCATCGACTTTGTTGTCATATTTAATAACAGTAGCTCCCGTAGTAGCGTCAATACCATGGTCTTGGTCATCTGATAAATCGGCATTTGCTACAGGTACACTAAAGGTAACCACTAAAGCTCGAGAGCTAATCATAGGTGGTAGATACATTTTGCTATTTTGAGCAATGCTGGCGATAGCTGCATCAACCATTTCCTGACGCTCCTCAATAGAGCGCTGATATTGAGCTTTTTGCTCTTTAGTTTGAGCTTCGGTAATGGCTTTAACTTTTTGTGCCAAAGTCATAGGCTTTACAGCTTCTTTAAGCTCATCTTTAGAGCTTATAACTTGCTCTTGTAACTGGCTAGGCTCCACACTAGAGGTTAATACCTTACTATCTTTATTAACAGCATTAGCATCAGACTCTTTTATTTGTTCCCTTGTATCAGCCAACTTTTGAGATAAGCTCTCTTGAGGTCTTTTGGCATCCTGACCCTGGCCTTGGCCCTGGCCCTGATCCAGGCTCTGGCCATGACCCAGGCCCAGGCTAAGTCCTTGGCTCTTAGCCTGGTCTTGTCCTTTGTCCCTAGCATACTCAGAGCCCTGAGCAAGGGACTGTTCCTTAATTTGTCTATAGCCTTGTTGCTTTACTGGCTCTAAGCTAGAGCTTGCAACCTCTTGGGCTGAGCTCTGGCCTTTAGCTTGGTCAGAGCCCTGGGCTTGGCCTGGAGCAGGGGCCTGAGCTGAGGCTGCTGAGGCCTGAGCTGGTGATGGGGTAGTGCTTGCTTTTTGTGAGTCTTTTGAGTTTTCTAAAGAGCTAAGCTCTATTGTGCCTGTAGTTTTTGAGTTTTGAGTATCGACAATAGCAGCATCAATAGGCTCTTGGTTTAACGCATTAGACTGTTGTTTATTGGTGGTAACAACAGACTGGGTGCTGTTAAATAGCCAAAAAGGAGTGCTAACTGCTACTAGAGCCAGCATAAAAGCGCAAAATTTAAAAAACTTGCTCTTAAAAAAAGGTGTCATAAAGCAGAAGAAGGAAAAGGTTGACTACAAGGCATTACGAGAAGGCAAATAACTATATCTGTATCTTTGGTAAAGATTAAGCTTTAGTCTTCCCTGGTTGACTAATTTTTAAGTTGTATAAGCTAAATATGTGCCATGTATAGATATAACCACAAAAGGCTGATAATGCAATGGTGTTGCCCTGATTATTATTTTGCCTAAGTGTCCTCTTAGTCGTAGTAATGACATAGAGCATAGCCTGTGGAGGCTATAGCTCTAGGGGGAGTAGTTTGAGCCTGGACCTAGGTCTGAGGCTGGGCCCTGGGCAGGGCCCTAGGGCATGGCCCTAAGGCTGGCTCTGGCCCTGGGCCTGGGCGCTAGCAGGGGCGGACGCTTTTGCGGGCGCTAGGGAGCTTGTAGGTGCACCTGATTGGGCTGATGCAGGAGATAGTACTGTTTGGAGGTGGCTATATTTAGGCATAATGACATTAGTGTTGATTTTGTTGAGCCACTTTTGCACTATGGCCTCACCTTTTAGGGGCACCTTATAGCGATTTACTACTAAACCATTGGTTACTACCACTTGAGCATTAGGCTCGTGGTGGGCGATAAGCGCAAAAGTCTTATAAGGGCGGTTGCCTCCGTGAGTGCAAAATGGAATGATGGTTTTGCCCGACAAATCCCAGTCATTAAAGAAGGAATATAAAGGCATTGGCAGATCGTGCCACCAAATAGGGTAACCAATAAAAATAAGGTCAAAATCACTAGGATTAAAGTCTGGGCTTAAGCTAATCTGTGGGCGAGCTTTAGTATCTTTTTCTTTAGCAGTCTGGCTAATTAATGCTTGATGCACTCTAGGATAGTCATTAACATTTTTGAGCTCAAAAAGTTGACCTTGCATGTGTTCATTAATAAGTTTAGCCAAGTACTCAACTGTACCTTGCTCTTTTTGATCTTTAGTTAAGATTTTGGATGCGCCGCTTAAAACATCAACATCTTGATTTTCGGTTTGCTCAGGAACACTAAAATAAACTACAGCTACCTTAAGCTTAGCTACCTGGTTGTTTGATTGGGTGGAGGTAGCTTTATTGTCATCAGCACTTAAAGAGCTTTTCTTATGGCCAAGAGAACTGGTAGGTTTAATATTATCCTCAGTGATTACATTCTCTTGATCATTGTTAGCAGACTTGTTGTCACCTTTCTTAAGGGGTGAGGCGATCACATTACCAAAAGGATCACGATAGACCTTGGCCTTTTCCTTAATTTGAGTCTCTTTAGGGGTATCACTATCAGAGGCTGCTACTTTAGCGCTAGGATCAGCTGAAATATCTTTAGCCTCTATGTTAATAGAGCTAGTGCTAGTGCTGGCACTAACGCTAGTGTTGGCGCTTGAGCTGGCGCTATCGCTATCGCTAGCGTTGGCGCTTGGTAAAGGCATAGTGATATTAGCCCAGGCACTAGGAGTAAGAGAGCTTAATAATAGAGCGAACAATACTTTTTTAGTATTATGGGCTAGATTTAAGTTAATAATAAAAGACATGGGACACCCTAGAAAACGTACAAATACCGCTGCCACTAACTTATTTTAGCGTAAAAAGTTAATTTTAAGGAATGGCTATAATATTGAGGCTGTATATGAGCGATAAAGAGCAATTGCTATCTAGAATAATAGACAAGATAAGTAAGGTACTACCGCAAGAAGGCTCTACTAATCTCATTGATGGAATAACTTGTATTAAGATTACCAGCAGTGAATCTATATCCTGTCCTACTATTTATAACCCAGCAGTGATTTATCTTATCAATGGTCAAAAGGAGTGTTCTATTGGAGACAAGACCATTGCTTATAGCAGCGGTGAAATGTTTGTTAATACTTTAAACATGCCTGCTAACTTCAAGATTGTGGATGCTAGTGAGCAAAATCCTCATATCGCTTTGAAGGTTAATATCGATACTAATCTGTTAGCCAAGGTCATGACTTCCAATAATTACAAAGTTGATCCTAACTATTATAAGGATCAATTGCCTCCTATGGCTTTTACTAAAATGGAATCAGGCTATTATGACTTAAGCGTATTAGATCGTATGTTAGATTTGCGTTTGGGCAATTTTACTGATGTCTATCCTTATTTGCTGCAAAAAAGAGAGCTTTATTACCATTGGTTAAAGAATGAACGCTTGGCACCTATGATTGCTCATTTTGTAGTAAGGAAGACCATTGTCATTGTAAAGGCTATTGATTACATCAATCGTAACTATACTAAGAGTATTGCTGTAGATGATTTAGCTAAGCTCTGTGCTATGTCCAGCTCTAATTTCTTTAAGCATTTTAAAGAGGTTACTGCCATGTCGCCTTTGCAATATATTAGACGCAAGCGCTTATTAGAAGCTCGTAGGATGCTGACCTCATTTAAGTATAAAGCTGTTGAAGTAAGTAATATGGTAGGTTATAACAGCGATCAGCAGTTTTCTCGTGACTACTCCAAATTCTTTGGCGTTACTCCAAAACAAGATTCGCTTAACCACATTGAGCAGGCTCTTTAGCTAGCCTTTAACTGAAAAAAATTAAGGCCCATAATGGGCCTAATAACTTTAATTGGCTTGAAGAGTCTCAAGCACTTTATCCATGCGCGAACGCCAACTTTGGATAATTTCAAAGAGGCGAGCATTTTCTCTTTTACATGATTCAAGCTCACGCTTTAAAGCTGCAATTTCTAAATCTTTACGATCTAGGGTGCGAAACTTTTCATCAATACTACGGCTTAAATCATCTGTTTTGGCAGCGATCTCATTGAGCTCTTGAATCAGCTCAAGTTCGCGTAGACTTAATTGTTCTCGGCTCATAATTAAAAAACTGTTTAGTAATAAACAACATGTAATAATATTAGCATTTTTCTTTAAGTCTTTGCTTAGAAAATAATAATTTACAAAAAATAAGCCCAGAGAGCTTAGATCTAAGTTCTCTGGGCTATTTCTTTTTTCAAAATTCTTTAAAACTAAAGAATATAGCGTGATAAGTCTTCGTCCTCAACAATATCACTTAAGTGCTTATTGACGTAGTCAGCATCAATTTCAATGCAAGTACCTGGATTATCAGGAGCATCAAAAGAAATACTGTCTAAGAGTTTTTCCATTAAAGTATGGAGACGACGGGCACCAATATTTTCGGTCTTCTCATTAACAGTGAAGGCATCTTCAGCAATACGCTTAATAGCCTCATCAGTAAAGGAAATCTTTACATTTTCAGTAGCTAATAAGTACTCATATTGCTTAGTTAAAGAAGCATGTGGCTCTTTTAAAATTCTTACAAAGTCATCAGCGGTTAATGGCTTTAACTCTACACGGATTGGTAAACGGCCTTGTAACTCTGGAATGAGATCAGATGGTTTGGCAATTTGGAATGCACCTGAGGTAATAAAGAGAATGTGATCAGTGCGAACAATGCCATACTTGGTGTTGATTTGGCAGCCTTCAATTAAAGGTAGCAAATCACGTTGTACGCCCTGACGTGAAACTTCACCTCGAGAGCCAGTGTTGGTGTCGCCACCGCAAATCTTATCGATCTCATCAATAAAGACAATACCTTGGTTTTCACAAAGCTTAATGGCTTCACTCTTAAGATCATCTACCGAAACTTGCTTTTCAGCTTCCTCTTGGCAAACTTCTTTAAAGGCCTCTTTAACAGTCATCTTACGTACTACAGTACGATTTTGAGATAAGGAGTCAAATAAAGACTGTAATTGGTTGCCCACATCATCCATAGGAGAGCTGCCGCCACCAATAATGCTAAAGCCTGTTTGCTTGTCTTGAGTACGGATCTCGATTACACGGTCATCAAGCTCACCTTCACGTAATTTCTTACGGAAAACTTGGCGAGTATGATTGTTAAGCTTCTCCTCCTCGCTAGCTGATGGTGCTGGTAGGAGAGCATCTAAGATACGCTCTTCGGCAGCCTCTTCGGCCTTAACCTTATTGCGCTTGAGAGCCTCTTCTTTTACCAGCTTCATGGATACTTCCATGAGCTCACGAATAATGGAGTCTACCTCTTTACCAACGTAGCCTACCTCAGTGTATTTAGTGGCTTCTACCTTGATAAATGGAGCTTTAGCTAAAGTAGCTAAACGGCGGGCAATTTCAGTTTTACCAACACCAGTAGGGCCGATCATTAAGATGTTTTTAGGATAAATTTCCTGTCTAATCTTAGGATCTAACTGCATGCGACGCCATCTATTACGCATAGCAATAGCAACAGCACGCTTGGCTTCACCTTGACCAATAATAAAGCGATCTAATTCGCTAACAATCTCACGTGGGGTTAACTCTGACATAGTGATCCTTAATTAATCTGCGCTCCAGGCTGTGCCCTGGTTGTTGTCTTGAGTCTTGATGGCATCTTGTTCTTGAGATTTAGCTTGCTCTTCATTATTGCTAATGGTTTCAATAATGTGGCTTTGGTTAGTAAAGACACAAATTTCACCAGCAATTTGTAAAGATTGCTTAACAATTTCCTCAGCACTAAGCTCAGTATTTCTTGCTAAAGCACGAGCTGCTGACAGAGCATAATTGCCGCCAGAACCAGTAGCTAGAATATCGTCATCCATATGGACTACATCACCAGATCCAGAAATTAAGAAGGAGCTGTCCTTATCGGCAACGATTAAAATAGCCTCAAGCTTGCGTAGCATTTTATCAGTACGCCAGTCTTTGACTAAGGCCACGCAAGCACGCTCTAAAATGCCTTGGTGAGCCTCTAACTTCTTTTCAAAGAGATCTAATAAGGTAAAAGCATCTGCAGTTGAGCCAGCAAAGCCTGCAATCACGCGACCTTTAAATAAGCGTCGTACTTTACGAGCATTGTCTTTTAACACAGTGCTCTGGCCCATAGTGACTTGACCATCACCACCTACAGCTACGACACCATTTCTACGAACGGAAACAATAGTAGTCATAAAAAATCCAAAAGTATTAACTAAACTTTAAAGTCTGTAATAAATAACAAGAACTATTATTTTCTACTTCACTTATGACAGACTTTGAAGCTTAATGAGCAAACGTATTTTTTTTAAATGGGGTCAAGGTAGTAAAAAATCAAGGTAGGTGAGCAAAATTAATTATGCTCATGTAAATATGAAAAAAGCCTCAAGTTTTCTTGAGGCTTTGTAGTTAAAACTTATTGCTTAATTAAAGCACAGCGTTGAAGCAGACCTTTATTAGCTAGTTCATTAAAGGTATCTCGAGCTAATTGAGCATCCTTAAATGGGCCAAGCTTTAATCCATAAGTGCCATCTTTATTGGTGATGACGCTGGCGCTAATACCTTGGAAGGCTAACACTGCTTTTTGGCTTTCAGCCCCAGCTGAGGTTGAGTAGCTATCACAATATAAAGAAGTTTGGCTTGAAGCTGGTGCTTGCGGTGCTTGTGGAGCAATCAGCTCTTGAGGGGCATCATCTTGATTATCGTAGTCATCCTCTGTAGGGATAGGGGCTGGGCCTAAAGCTTGTTCATCTTCATGAGTGGTGCCTTGGCCATTCATGTTAGCAAAAGGATCGTTGTTAACCCCAATATTGTTATTGGTGCTTGGAGCATCATTTAACAAACTCTCAAGGCCGCCACCTACTACTTGTCCTGAGCTTTCAAAGTCATAGCGCTGAGAGCTAGGTAGCTGTAGGCTGCCTGAGGCACCATTATTAGTCTGGGCATTTTGCTCGATAGCATTATTATTGTTAGCTTGATTAGCTTTATCATCACCCTCGGATAATGACAATAAGAAACTAATAAAGAGCAAAACAATAAAAGCAACGCCACCTATAGCTAAGACACGCTTTTTTTGAGGTGGCAATTCTTTGCCTTTAAAGAGAGAGTCAATGCTAATCTTCACTAAGATTATCCTCACTAATGCCTTAGCCTATAGGACAAGGCTTTATTAAAATTAAAGCTAATAGGGCTCATATTAATAATGAGCCCAGTAAGCATGGAGTAAATAAATTAAGCTGCTTTAAGCTCCACCTTAAAAAGGAGCTAACCTCACTTTAGGTGGAGTAGTTAACAGCTGTTACATCTTTTCCATTACTTCAATACCTAAGAGGTTGAGACCTTGCTTAAGTACACGAGCACTAAGAGCACATAAAGCTAAACGTGAACTGCAGGTTTGCTCATCAACACCATCTTTAAGCACTGGGCAGGCCTCGTAAAAACGCATAAAGGTGCCAGAAAGCTCAAATAAGTAAGTGCATAATAAATGAGGCATAGCCTTATTAGATACGGATTGTACTACCTCACCAAAAGCTAAAAGCTTAGTAGCTAAAGCCTCTTCAGCCTCATGAGTAATGGTGATATTGCCAGGCTGTTTATCAGTCTTACGGAAAATAGATTGAATACGGCTATAGGCATATTGTAAATATGGGGCAGTATTACCCTCAAAGGCTAACATTTGCTCCCAATCAAAAATATAGTCTGTTAAGCGATTCTTAGATAAATCAGCATATTTAACAGCGCCAATCGCAATCTTGTGGACAATCTCTGCTCTCTCTTGAGGCTCATATTGAGTACCACGCTCGGTAAGCATAGCATCAACACGCTTTTCAGCCTCATCTAATAAGTCCTTAAGCTTAACAGTGCCACCAGTACGGGTCTTAAATGGCTTACCATCTTTACCTAACATCATGCCAAAGGCATCATGCTCAATAGTCACATCCTCTGGTAAGTAGCCAGCAATACGGGCAATCTTCCAGGCAGCCTCTAAGTGCTGATGCTGGCGGGAGTCAATAAAGTACATTAAGCGATTAGCATGGAAGTGCTCTACACGGTATTTTACGCAGGCAATATCAGTGGTGGTGTATAAATAGCCGCCATCACTCTTACGAATAATAATACCTAGCTTTTCGCCCTCTTTATTCTTGAACTCATCAAGGTAAACTACAATGGCACCTTGATCCTCAACAGCAATGCCACGGCTCATTAAGTCTTCAACTACTTGAGGTAGCATATTGTTATAAAGGCTCTCACCCATGACATCTTTTTGTGATAAGGTTACATTAAGACGATCATAGATAGCTTGGTTTTGATCCATGGTCATTTTTACAAGCTTTTGCCACATGTCGTAGCAATAGCTATCGCCGCCTTGGAGGCGTACTACGTAAGAACGAGCCTTGGTAGCAAAGCTTTCATCTTCGTCAAAGCAACGCTTAGCCTCACGGTAGAAAGCTTCAAAGTCGCTAAGATCCATGCCTTGGCCACTTTCATTTTCGCATTTCTCTAAGTAAGCGATGAGCATACCAAATTGGGTACCCCAGTCACCTACGTGGTTAGCACGAGTAACCTTATGGCCTAAGAACTCTAATACACGTACTACAGCATCACCAATAACAGTGGAGCGAATGTGGTGAACGGCCATTTCTTTAGCAACGTTAGGAGCTGAATAATCAACCACTACATTTTGTGCTGTGGCAGCAAGTGGTACTCCTAAGCGCTCATCTTGGAGCATATTTTGTAGTTGAGAGGCCTGATGGTCAGAGTTAACAAAGAAGTTAATAAAGCCAGGACCTGCAATTTCGGTTTTAGCAACACGCTCATCTTGAGGTAGTGCAGCTACAATTAACTCGGCTAATTGACGAGGGTTCTTACCTAAAGGCTTAGCTAATAACATAGCAATGTTGGTAGCAAAATCGCCGTGACTTTTGTCCTTGGTACGATCGATACGGATCTTGCTTTCAATATCACTTGGAATATCAAAATCTGCTTTTAACTTGTTAAGACTTGCAAGTACTAAAGATGCAACGATATTTTTCATAAGCTATCAACAAAACCAAGACTCAAATTTAAGTACAACGTAGCGTTTGAGCCCAGAGGTCTCCTCAAGTGGCACAAAAAATAGGATAAAAACTAAGAAAGATAATTGCTAAAAAACATAATCTTCTTAGTATTAGAAAAAAATTTTTAGTATAACATAGCAGTATTTACTGTTTAGCCAAAACATAGGCTTTTTTCTTGGCTATCAAAGCTAATTTTTAGCAATTGTATGGGCTATTAGGCTAAAGCTCATCCTAAAGGGGGATGATTATGAGTGCTATTAAAACTATTATTATTTCGCGCACGGATAAGATAGGCGATTTTGTTGTTTCTATTCCATCCTTTGCGACAGCTAAGGCTATGTACCCAGAAGCCAAAGTGATTGCTCTAGTGAGTAAGAACAATTGGATGATTGCTAAAAACCTCAATTGTGTTGATGAGTGTATTTGCATTGATCACTTTAAAGAGGGGCAAGATATTGCAGATTATTTAGCTCAATATCATCCTGATGTCTTTATTGCCTTGGTTTCTGATAACCGCATTTCAAAATTGGCTAAAGATTGTGGGGCTAGCATTCGTATTGGCCCTTTATCCAAGATTATGTCTTTCTTTCACTACAATAAGGGCGTAAGACAACGTCGCTCTTTATGCCAAAAGAGTGAAGCTGAGTATAATCTTGATTTGGTTCGTTCTTTAGATAGACATCTTTTTGATGAGGTGGGGGTGCGCTTTGATCGCATTATCTACACTCAAAGGGAAAAAGCCTCTATTGTGAGCTATTTCCACCAAGAAGGTATGATGGGAGAGGACTTTATTTTAGTTAATCCCTTTACTGGTGGCTCAGGATCTAACTTATCCATTACAGGTTATGCCCAGATTATCGAGGGCTTATTAAATGAGGATAATATTAGACGTTATGGCTTGTCTGGCAATCAAGCTAGCTTAGCGGTAGTACCACCTAAAATTATTATCATGGGTATAGAGCCTAATCGTGAAGCTTGCAAGCAAATTTTAAGTTTGATCCCCGAGCATTATCATCAGTATATTCATACCTTTATTAATGTTGACTCATTATTAGTAGCTGCGGCTATGGTTGATAGTTGTAAGGTGTTTATTGGCCCAAGTACTGGCATTACTCAAATTGCTGGTAACTATCATAAGAGCGCTATTTGCTTCTACTCAACTAGAAAGTCTAACTCGCATACTCGTTGGGCCTTATATGGCGATCCTAATGAGCATCCAGTTACTTTAGATTTAGATATGCTGGATCCTAATACTAAAGAGCTTAAAGTTTTAAGCCCTGAGATTAAAGAACAAGTTCTATTACCTGCATTACAAGATTTTTATCAAAAATAAGGTGAGCAATTTTATGTCTGAGCCTAACTTTGTAACTACTCTAGCTGCTAATAATAAGCTTAGTTTGACCGTGGCTATTATTGCTCATAATGAAGAGGATAGATTGCCTGCTACTTTGGCTAAGGTAGCTGATATTGCCTCAGAGATTGTAGTAATTAACTCTGTTTCTACTGATAAAACTATTGAGGTGGCTAAAGCTTTTGGAGCCAAGGTTTTTACTGAGGAGTTTAAAGGCTATGTTGAGCAGAAAAACTCCTTAATCCCTAAGTGCACTTGCGATTGGATTTTGTTTTTAGATGCTGATGAAGTGCTCAATGATGAGCTTAAAGCTGATATTGTTCGTGTCATTAGAGCTAATGAACAAGCTAGTTTTGAGATGAATAGACTAACTTTCTATTTAGGTAAGTTATTAAAACATGCTTGGCAACCAAACTATCGCTTACGCTTAGTAAGAAGAGATGCCAACCCAAGATGGGAAGGCGAAATAGTCCATGAGTCATTAAATAGCGATTTGCCAGTAAAAAGACTTAAAGGCTATATCATTCATTACTCTTATCGTGATGTTAATGATCACTTTAACCGTACTATCAAATATGCTTACATGTCAGCCCAAAGCTACATTGTTAAAGGCAAAAAACCATCACTAATGAAGATTATCTTCAGCCCTATTTTTAGCTTTGTTAAGCTCTATTTTATAAAACTAGGCTTTTTAGATGGTAAGGCTGGCTATGTGGCGGCTCAAAGTGCCTTTATTTACACTTTCTTAAAATATGTTTATTTATGGGAAGCTAGTTTGAACTTACCTAAGAACCCACAAAACGAACATTTAAATGCGACTAATACGCCTAAAGAGGTTTTAGAGCGTTTTAATAAATAATGATTAAAGGGCATTACAGATAATCTGTAATGCCCTTTAATTTAGTAAGCAGTCATAGGATCTACATCAATAGCAAAGCGCAAATCTTTAAGATTTTTGAGCTTGCTATAGATGGTGGTAATTTCATCTAGCACTCTATCTAAAGACTCTTTAGTGTCGGCATTGATAGTACAGTGGAAGTGATAGCGATTAAAGCGCTTTTCAGTGCGGTCAGATAATATGATGGTAGGTCTTACCCCAAACAAAATATTATCAGCTCTATTTTCAAAGTTAGCCATAATGTCACGTAAAGTGTAGAAGGCTAAATTTCTATTGGTAGAGTTAACCATAACACAAGCTTGATAACTATAAGGCGGCTGTTGCTTGTCCTTACGAATGGCTAATAGCTGATCGGCTAATTTGATGTAGTTAAAATTAGGATCTACTAAAGTTTGCAACAGTATATGTTCTGGATGTCGGGTTTGAATATAAACATCACCCTCTTTGTCAGCACGACCTGCACGACCCGCTACCTGAGTAATTAGTTGGGCTGTATATTCAAAGCCTCTAAAGTCATCACAGTAAAGACCACCATCAACATCCAAAATACCAACTACGGTGACATCAGGAAAATCGTGTCCTTTAGCCAGCATCTGGGTACCAACTAAAATTTCACTGTCATGATTCAAAACACGTTTTAAGCTGTTATCAAGCTCTTCTCTTGAGGTAATAACATCTCGGTCAATACGCTCAATACCAACATCCATAAAGCGCTCAGATAAGTACTGGGCTACTTGCTCAGTACCCACTCCAATTTCAATGAGGGGATACTTATGTTGGTTGGCATGAAAGCAGTAAGGACAATAGTCTACTAGCTGAAACTTAGCATCACAGACATGGCATTTTAGTTGATGTTGCTCTTTATGTACGGTTAAAGCCACGTCGCATTTAGGACACATGAGCACATAACCACAATGAGGGCAGATCATGGCATGGGAAAAGCCACGTCTATTTAAAAATAGTAAAGCCTGCTGATGCTTAGCTGTAGAGATGCCTACAGCTTTTTCAACCACTTCACCAATGCCTGCTAATACATTGTCTTTAAGCTCGTCTTTACGCAAATCAATTAAATGCATACGAGGCAGCTTAGCCTTTTGAGCTCGCTTTAGCAGGTCAAGGCGCTTAAAAAAGTTTAAATTACAACAATGAATAGACTCCAAGGATGGGGTAGCAGAGCCTAGGATTAACTTACAGTTATTAAGTTGAGCGCGCTTAACAGCTAAGGTGCGGGCGTGATAACGTAAGGTGTCACTTTGTTTAAAGGAACTATCATGTTCCTCATCAATAACAATGAGTCCTAAATCATTGATAGGGGTAAAGATGGCTGATCTGGTGCCGATCAAAATGGCGGCTCTATTGGTAGCCATATCCAAAAAGGCATCTAAACGCTCACGATCGCCCAAACGAGAGTGCAAAGTCGCAATAGGTACTTTAAATCTCTGATAAAAGCGTCTAAAGGTTTGTGGAGTTAAGGCAATTTCAGGCACTAAGACCAAAGCCCTTTTTCCTTGTTTAAGGGTATGCTCAATGGCTTGCAGATAGACCTCAGTTTTACCTGAACCTGTCACACCATTGAGTAAAAATACTCCATAGCCTTGATGAGTGTTGATGCTCTCAAGAACATGCTGTTGCTCTGAATTAAGAGTAAAAGGATTATTGGCTATGAGATCATTTTTTTGCGCATGGGCCAACAAGTCATAAGGTGGTATATCTTTAGCGCAGTCAACGCTTTTAGCTAGGCCTTTTTTAATTAAGGCATTTATCTGAGCGCTATTAAATCCTTGCTCCTTTAACTCAGTACGCTTAAATGGGCCTAATTGTAGTAATTTAAGTAATTCTCTTTGCGCCTCAGAGCGCATTTTTTTAAGAGCTAAAGTAAGGTGTAATTCATCACTGATGGTGCTTGCTACACCTGGCACTTCTTTATAGCGAGCTTTATCGCCTTCTCTAAGTAATTTAGGCAGAGCAATAGGTAGAGTTTGTCCTAAAGGATAGTGGTAGTAAGCAGAGGCAAAACGTAAGGTTTGCATAATGTCATCATTGATAATAGGGCTATCATCAAGTAACTGTGCTTCCTTAAATATTTTATAGGACAAAGGAGCTTGGGCTCCAATACCAACAACAATACCAATTTCCTTGGTTTTATCACTAAAGCCACCAAAGTGTACTAGTACTCTTGAGCCTATAATTTCCTCACCTACACAACCTTTAAGTTTGTAGTCATAGCTAGAATAAACAGCTCTATTAATAGCAACTTGAATAATGGTAAAGCCATCAGAGCGTGCCTGTTCATTAAGCTTAGCAATCAATTCTTGATCGCTAATAAGCTCATCCTCACTATCACCAAACATCTGGTTGCTTTGCTTATCACTGGCCTCTTCTGTTGCTTTTTTGCCCTTTCTAGCACCAGCTGCTAAGCTGGAACTAGCACTAGCTCTGCTGGTGCGTGGGGATAAAATGGTGGCAGGATCTACGCTAAAGCTAGTGATGGGAGTGGCGCTCTTGGTGCCATAAGAGTCATAATCGATACTTGCTCCAAAGCTAGAGCTTGGATCATTGCTGTTGTCACTATGGTAAGAGTCAGCAAAGTTAGCTAATAATCCCAAGGAACCAATCTCATGGGAGTTTTTGTTATTTTTATTGGTATTCATAACAATAATTGGGCATCCTAAAACTAAGATTAGCCTTGATGCGTTCTCCTTGGGTAAAAAACACTAGCAAAAAGTTGTAATTAAATAGTCTTATTATTATGAGCTAAAAGCTCTATCATTGCTCATATTGTTGTCTTTTATCCTGATTAAAGCCTTATTTATCAGTGTTTGCAGAGTTTTACTTAAGATTTAAGGCCAAAGATTGTCTAAAAGTTATCCAGCCTTAAACAATTTTTTGAAATAAGGTTGTATTTGTGTTTCAGATCAATTATCATAAGGCGCTTTTTTTCATAACCGCATGTGGTGTTCGGCGCGTATATAGTTTGTGGCTGAATGGCGACATGCACTGAGGTCCAAATGCAAAAGAATATTCACCCACAGTACGAGTTAGTAAACGTACGTTGCTCTTGCGGTAACAAGTTCCAAGTTCGTTCTACCGCTGGTCACGATATCGATATCGAAGTTTGCTCTTTATGCCACCCATTCTTCACTGGCAAGCAAAAGATCGTTGACACTGGTGGTCGTGTAGAAGCCTTCAAGAAGCGCTTCGGTATGCTCGGCGCTCAGAAGCAGCAGTAAGATTCTTTTGAGAAGCACACTGCAATTTGTTAAAAGTTGCAGCTGTGTCATCAAAATAAAAACGCCCAGTTCCTTTTTTAGGACTGGGCGTTTTTGTTTTTAGGCTCTGTGATAGAGCAATGCTAATGGTTCTTTGTATTGTTGTGGGGAATAAGAATTTTTATTAAGTTAATTTTTTAATCAAGTTACTCAAATTTTTTTGAGTAAAAGTAGAGATTGATAATTATGAAAAATTCGATATTTATCAATGTAAAAGCAGCAAATGATTAAAATAATATGTTCTTAATCTAGGCTTAAAACATTGATGAACAGTAGCTTGTAGACTATTTACCTAGTTGCAAGCTAGTATTATATTAATTACTACCAAGAGTTAGTATATTTGCGAGTTTGATCAATGTTTAGCAAAATACCCTCAACAATTTTGTAAAAAGTACGACTAGATTCTCAAATTTTTTGGTGCTGAAATTCTTTTTTGTCTTAAACTGTTGTGTGTTGTTTTATTACGTTGCAAACGTTATGAATTTTTAAAGACCATTGCTAACAATATTTCGCAACCAAATGCTCTTGGTAGTTGTTAGCTCGATGGCTGAAATTTTTAAAACTAGGCTTTTCAATATTTAAGGGGGATGCCTTGGATCATAAGTCTTTACATGATGCCGCTTTAGAGTATCACGAGAAACCAGTACCAGGTAAGTTCAAGATTGTTATCACCAAGCCAGCTGAGACTGCAGGTGATTTAACTTTAGCTTATAGCCCAGGTGTTGCTGAGCCAGTTCTTGAGATTGCTAAGAACCCAAATGATGCTTATCGCTATACTGGTAAGGGTAACTCTGTTGCTATTATCTCTAACGGTACTGCTATTTTAGGTTTAGGCAATTTAGGTCCATTAGCTTCTAAGCCAGTAATGGAAGGTAAGGCTCTCTTATTCAACCGCTTTGCCCACATCAATGCTATTGATATTGAAGTCAAGAATAAGACTGTAGATGAGTTTATTACTACTGTTGAGTGCATTGCTGATACTTTCGGTGGTATTAACCTTGAGGATATTAAGGCTCCTGAGTGCTTTGAGATTGAGCGTGAGTTAATTAAGCGCTGCAATGTACCAGTATTCCACGACGACCAACACGGTACCGCTATTGTAAGCTGCGCTGGTATTTTAAATGCTGTACAACTTCAAGGTAAGAAGCTTGAGGATTGTAAGGTTGTTTGCGTAGGCGCTGGTGCTGCTGGTGTTGCTTGTTCTGACCTCTTAATTGCAGCTGGTGCTGATAAGAGCAAATTCTTCATGGTTGACCGCCACGGTGTAATTCGTTCTGATCGTGCTCAGTACAACAATGGTGAGAAGCCTCGCTTTGTTAACGATGCTGGTCCTAAGACCTTATCAGAGGCTTGTGCTGGTGCTGACATCTTATTAGGTGTATCTGGTCCTGGCTTAATTACTGAAGCTGACTTAATGAGCTTAGCTCCAAAGGCTGTAGTATTTGCTTGCTCTAACCCAGATCCTGAGGTTGAGCCAGAGTTAGTAGCTCGTGTTCGTCCAGATATTATTATGGGTACTGGCCGTTCTGACTACCCTAACCAAATTAACAACGTATTGTGCTTCCCATTCTTATTCCGTGGCACTTTAGACGTTCGTGCAACTTGCATTAACCAAGAGATGAAGTTAGCTGCTATGAATGCTATTCGTCTCTTAGCTCAAGAGCCTGTACCAGAGGAAGTTGTTAAGGCTGCACAGGTAGATTACAAGCTTGAGTTTGGTCCTAAGTATGTAATTCCAAAGCCAATGGATCCACGCTTATTACCACAAGTTTCACGTGCTGTAGCTCAGGCTGCTGTTGATTCTGGCGTAGCTCAGATTCCAATGCCAGAGAATTACATGGCATAACAACTACTAAATAAGATTTAGTTAAATTAGTACAAAAGGCAAGCTTATGATTAAGCTTGCCTTTTTTGATGGGTAAGGAGGTGAAAATTAACGTCTTACTAGTAATACGCCACTTTCTAAGTGGTTGGTGTATGGGAATTGATCAAAGAAAGCCAGACGTTCAATTTTATGAGTCTTACTTAAATACTTAAGATCAGAGGCTAAAGACTCTGGACCACAAGAAATATAAATTACACGATCATATTGAGCAGTGAATTTTAAGGCTGCTTCATCTTGCAAACCAGCACGAGGCGGATCAATTAATAGAGTGCCAAAGTTGTAGTCATCTAAGTTAATCTCTTTTTCTTCTAAACGTCTAAAAGATCTAACATGATTTAAGGCTTCGGTTACCTCTAAAGCACTAAGGCGAGCTAGCTTAATATTATTGATATTATTGAGCTCCATATTGAAAAATGCAGTATTAGTAGGAACTCGGGCTACCTCAGTGGCAAAGACCTTATTAAATAAAGGTGCTAGAGCTACAGTAAAAGTACCTGAACCGCAGTAAAGCTCAATTAAGTCCTTTTGATGATCAAGGGATTGTGCTTTAGCTTTATCAAGACCTTCTTGAGCACAAGCAATAGCAAAGTTAAGCATGGCTGAACATGCAGTAGCATTAGGTTGAGAAAAGGTACCTTCTACTTGCTTTAATTTAATGTCACCACGGATAGTTGGAATGGTCTCAATGACATAATCATTGCCTACTACTAAAACTTGCTTTTTAGCATGAGCTACTAAAGAGCAGTTAAGGCCGCAGTTGGTTAAATCGTTACGTAACTGCTGAGCCTCGCTTTCCCATTCTTCGGTTAGCTTTTTGTGATAGTTTAAAGAAATAACCACATCGCCTTGGGTGTTACTTAAAAAGTCAGCACCAAAGAGTTTGCGCTTAATAACTTGGTATTTAGGTAAGTGCTCACGAAGTGCAGCCATAGCTTGATTGATAGCTACAGTACAGCCTGGAAAGTCTTTAAGTAAGATAACTTTACGTGGCTTGGAGTTTGGTTCGTACATAGCATAATCAAAAGAATCTTGATTATGGTGAAAGACTGAAAACTCAGCTCTCATACGATAGTGCTCTGGAATTGAGGCATGTACTTGAGGCTCAATAGCTAAAAGATCTTGATAGCCTAAAGGGCTATCTGAGTCTTTTAGTGTTTCTTTTAACATGTTAAAGACTCTAGTAATCTTTTCATCAAGGTAAGCTTGGTAATTATCCTTATCTGTAGTAGTTAGTAAAACAGGTAACATGTTAACAGTCCTATCAATACCTAAAAAATGCTCGGCTCATATTAGCAAAAATGCCCTTTTCATGCTAATGAGTGTTAGTAGCTAAGATTTATGGCCAGCACTAGGCGCTATAATGACTAATAAGTTAGGGCACCAAGGAGAGCTTATATGAGCAGTTATCAAGCACCTAAAATTTTAATGTTCGACTCAGGCGTGGGCGGTTTATCTGTCATGCAAGAGGTTTATAAAGCTAATAAGCAAGCTCTTTTTTACTATCTTTTTGACCATGAGTGTTTTCCTTATGGCAATAAAAGTGAAGTGTTTTTAAAAAAGAGAGTAAGTAACTTACTACAAAGCTTATGCTCAAAACTTCAGCCTGATTTGATAGTGATTGCTTGTAATACTGCTAGTACTATTGTGTTACCTACCTTGCGTGAAATTTTTACTATTCCTATTGTTGGAGTAGTACCAGCTATTAAGCCAGCAGCCAAAATTTCTAAAAAACATAATATTTGCCTGTTAGCTACGCAAGGAACAGTACATCGTAGCTATACCGATTTTTTAATCAATGAGTTTGCTAGTGATTGCAAGGTTTTAAAAATTGGCTCTCAGGATCTGGTGCGCTTAGCCGAAGAGCAGCTCATTAAAAATAGCCAAGGCTCAGTTCCAACTAATGGCAACACCAGTGCCAATGCCGCCAGTGGCAACGCCAACGGCGTTGCTACTGGATGCGCCACCGGCAGCTCCGATGGATGTGCCGTTGGCGCAGTGAGCAGCTGTGCTAGCTTGGATGACTATGAAAGGGACAAGCTTGAGCGCCTTAAGAAAATTTTAGAGCCTATATTGCACTTAGATGAGGCTAATAAACCTGATGTAGTGGTATTAGGTTGCACCCATTTTCCTTTAGTAAAAGATGATATTGCTAAAGTTTTAGGCCCTAATATGAAATTCATTGATTCAGGTGAAGCCGTAGCTCGACGAGTAAAGTCTCTTTTAGCAGATAAGATAGGCAGCAAAAATGAAGGATGTGAGCCTACCTCAGTGGAGAGCCCGATAGAGGGCTCTCCACTGAGCTTATCAGATGGTGCTTTACTGGGCCCTGTAGAGGCTTTTTATACAGGACATTGTGAGGGAATTGAGAAAAAGCAGTTAGAGGCAACTTTTAAGCATTTTGGTTTTCAGAAGATTTCGGCTTTTTTACCTAATAATTTGCAGCTTTGATCACTTTTGGTGCTTAATTTTGGCTTTAATTTGAAATGATCCTAGTTTTTAAAGTTGAAAAAACACTGTTGGTAAAGCTGATAAATATCGGAAATTTTTACAGAATAGCAAAAAAACTTTAAAAATTTTTTAAAAAAGTGTTGACGTGGGGTTAAAAATCATTAAAATACGTTTCCGCTGTCACGCATTAAAGCGAACAGCTGCAAAAACCAAGCGTTTTGAAGTTCTTTGAAAATTGATAAGTACAGACAATCTGTGTGGGTTCTTTAAGTTAAGAACTTTGAGTTTTAAGCCAAC
>OGPO01000725.1_pt1 | contig 25717 bp, 20 predicted proteins | sample 1553041 | NCBI WGS metagenome assembly OGPO01 (sample SAMEA2580281, study PRJEB22360) | human gut metagenome | biome: human gut; feature: human-associated habitat; material: faeces | place: Denmark | collected 2008/2010 | reverse complement strand
GCTCATACACATTGCGCATGGCGAGCAGCCCGTCCGTCATCCACCGGTAGGCTTCCGTTCATGTCACCGGAGAAATCCACATCATGACGCACCCAAAGATGCCAGTTTTTCTTGTCGGCTTCCGGCTCGTCCCACATCACCTCGCCCAGATTTGCCAGTATCCGTTCAACGGAATCCCTCATGGTGTAGAGCTTCGCATACTGGAACGTGTCGGTGAAGTACAGGTCGACGTAATATAGCCGCCACGGATATTCAGCGTCCCATCTGGGTGGCAGATTTCCGAACCCATGCCGAGACTTGTCCATGTGTCGTTGTTTGTCTTGCGGCCGGATGGATCGCCATACACGTCGACAAAATCAGCCCGTGTTGCGGCATATTCGTACAATCCATTCCAGAAACTACGCCGCAGCGAGATATTACTGCCGACTTACCGCAATTCGTTCAAGGTATATGTGATCAAATAGATGGCTCGACGAGTAGAATAACCTTATTACGTAAATGCGAAGTACAAACTTGAAGGAACAGGGAATGGGCGAACATAATTTCGGAGATTACATTGTCTTCGTTGACGAAAGTGGCGACCAAAGTCTGAAATCAGTCAACGCCAATTACCCTGTATTCGTATTATCGTTCTGCATCTTCGAGAAAACGCATTATTACACGCATGTAGTACCGGAGATACTACGTTTCAAGTTCGATTTCTTTGGCTCCGACATTCCCATCCTCCACGAACGCGAGATTCGCAAGCGTGAAGGTGACTTCAATATTCTTATGCGTGATGACATCCGCAGCGAATTCTTCGACAGACTCAATCAAATCATGGTCGAATCCGAATACACAGTAGTGTCTTCACTCATTGACAAACGGAAGTACTCACACTTTAACGCGCCAGACAATCCATACTCCATTGGCACGCAATTCGGCGTGGAGCGCGTATTTTATGAAATGCAGGAACGAGGTCAACGTGGACGGCGGATTCCTATCGTGTTTGAAAGCCGAGGGGGCAACGAGGACCGCACTCTTGAACGGGAATTCGAAAAAATGGTAAACCAATCCGGCATCGATGGGCTGAAAGGAATGTTCGATTTCCATTGTGTTAGTAAGAAAGCGAACCTTCCCGGCCTGCAACTCGCTGATCTCGTGGCAAGACCAATAGGCGTACACTATCTTCACCCCGAACAACGCAACAGGGCATGGGAAATGCTCCTGCCCAAGATGCGCACGTCACGCGACGGGAAACTGTCAGGCTATGGGCTGAAAATCTATCCTCTGTTCGACCCAGTAGAGTTTGGGCCCAAAATCCACGATGCCTCTGCCTATCTGTAATACCAGTAAACGAAAGGCCTTGGAATCTCTTCCAAGGCCTTCGCCGATCGGGCTCTCCCAATCCATAGAGGTTAGAATACAGCCTTGATTCCTAAAAGTCAAGATGCTGGCAAGTCTCCAAATCATTTCTCCGAGATTACTTGTATCACTCATAGAATATCTATCAACAATTAAGGAGTGAAACGAGTGGCAGAGGTAGTGTCCGAAAGGTTGTGCACTTTGGATCATGGCCGTCCATGGCACGATGATCAGTTCGTTGTTTGCAGGGTGTCATCAATCGAGACATATCCACAGGTAATGGCGTGTGCTCCATTCGTTGGCGGTGATGCACCCGACACGAGCGCATATAAGCATAACTGTCCGGGAAGCTTCCCACGACGCGCATGCGCCGCCTGATCTCCCAGTTCAATCGTTCAATCATGTTGTTCATGCAGACCGTCCTACGGCGCCCGTCCGGGAACTCCAGAAACAGGTAGGTCGTGGCCTCGCCGCCATCCCGAGCCTCCGATGCTCCTTCGCGGCGGCCTGTTCGGCCTTGTCTAGGGCGGACTCGCGTGATTCCATGGCGAACACGGCTTGGTCGAACTGTATAATCCCCTTGGATATGGCTCCGCATCTCTTTCCAATCGCAGTTTTTCACTGTCTGGCGACCGAAAATCGTACCCGACACGGCCCATGTCTTTTCCATCAAGGCCGAAATCCGAAAATGCGCAAGAATTCGGACGTTACCTACAGCCCCCGCCCCGACATTAAAATTACCCATCATCCCAATATCACCCAGTAATTGCGATAATGCTACCGCCTTTTATCTCATTAAATGGAAACGAGATTTAAATCTGTCGAACGCTCAATCTGCCTTCGAGCAACAATTTGTGCATGAGGTTCTTCCCATGATCTTTGTTCTCCATAGTAGATCCGTAAGTTGTTAGTAATTGAGAAACTTTATGGCACATACCATCACGAGCTTCGATTTCAGAGATAAGCTCCCCGTCGTCTTTTATCCAAGGCCTGTATAGGAAAATAAGTCTTACATTACTTTTGTACAAATCGATTTCGTCAAAAATCGCCTGAAAATACGAATAATCCGACGAAGCAAGTGAATGGCCATAGAATTTAATCAAATCAGTTGAAGTGCCCATCACCGTCCTAGGCGATTCTGGATACACCAGTTTCGATACATCCTTATTGCCAAGCAGAAGAAGTCGATACGTCTTCGTGAATGGTAGAACATCTGGTTCAGTCATATATTCTTTGCCATCTATTCCAAAAATAATATTTTCGTCCTGCAAACTGCCATGCACATTGACCACAGTAACGGAAAAGTTATCCAAAGATTTTTCAACAACTCTTTGAAACGGATTTGTATAATTGAAATCTAATATAGAAAATTTGTGATTACTATCTACTTGATAATTTTCTGGTAATATTTCAAATATCTTCTTTAGTAATTTCAGGGCATTTTCTTGATACTCAGAATTGTTCGCAACTTCCTGAGACAAATATTCTGCAAAGTCTCTCTCGAACTCATGAAGCTCTTCCAACATAAGTTCAGCAACCTCAGCAGTAGTCCATATGTTCATGGTATTACCCGTGTGACGACAATCAAAGTATGAACAGTATAAAAATTGCGCGACTCGTATCTCCGTTTTTTCAGAAAGCCATTGTGACACACCGCAATTAGGCTGATGAAGTATCCGCATTTCAGTTGCATCTTCTTCATTGAGAAAATCTGTGACGACTGAATAAGGTGCAGATCCATCTTCGTTTAATTGTGTCATCCAACCTTGAATAGCAGATTCAATATCAGACCAAGAACGATATACGTCTCCAGCTAGAATGACATCCCATGCAGTGATGCCATTCTTACGCAATCGCTGAATAAAAGACTCTCCATTCGTATCTTTAGCAATGGAGGAAAGTTCTACTATTTTCAAACGTGCTTTTTCAAAATCTGCGAAACGCGAATGAAGGCCACACTCAAGATCAAAGCCATTACCCAAAACAATCAGTTGATGCTGAGTCGTTTTAAGCATGTCTGAAATCTGTGATTTCGAAATCAACGACATTGAATCTTCCAGAAATTTAGTACCATAATCTTCTGTTTTCTCCTCACTCGGTTGAAACATTCTCGCAATAGACTCCCTGCCAGATGACGAAATCATATCCATTATGGATGGATGATTCTCATTAATCCAAGGAGAAAGCGAATTCCGTAATTTTTCTATATCAATATGCGGATATAGTTCTTGGATCTTTTCGTTCTGCGTTTTTATTCCTTACTATTGCTTCTCGTCAATCCGCCGATACGTAACCTTGCATTCCTTGACGCGGCGGAGCTGTTGATGACGTAGCAGCGGGTTAAGCCAATCGCCGTCAACGAATTTCTGGAAGATGTCAAGACCACGACCGGGAAGAATTTCCCAGCCGGTATCCGCGGTAATGGAACGGTCGTGCAAAGTGTCTCTGAATTCGTAGGTAAGGTTCACGCCCAGCTGTGAGAACGTCGATGCCAGTTCGTTCAAACCATCTAGCTGCGCTTCCACGAATCCAGGCTCATTATGCCCGGTCACCAGATGAACGGCTGCATCCTCATCGGGATTTTTGCATCTCAGCAGCATCTCCAAGAACTCAGCCAGATTACGCAGCTGGTACGGCTTACGCACATACGCATCCTCTACAACGATTTTCTTTGCCCCGGCCAAGTAGGGGCCGAATAATCCGAAATACGTGATTCCACGTTGATTCTCGACCAGTTCCCGCTGCTTTCCATCGGCCTTTGCTGCAAGACGCTCGACCGGCGTCAACATCACCGCTTCTTGATGCCGCGCTACGGGCAAGGCATCGGCATTCTCAGAGGCACCAGCTCCTCCCTCGCTACCCGCAATTGCCACGGCATCATCGGCAACAGGCGCTTCCGCCTCGCCCTTATCTTCCGAATTCTCAGCTACACGCCCACGCCAATACAGCTGCGGGTAGTCGAGCTCTTCCAACGTCTGCACGGCGACTACTTCACCGTCGCTCACACGCTTGTAGGTAAACTCGACCTCCTCCATGGTGGAGTCGATGCGGCACAGCTGGTCCTTGACGCGCTTACGGCCCTCGATGGCGCAACGCAGCAACGGTTCCATCTGTTCAGGAGAAGCATTGCCGTCCGGGTAAATAAGCTTCATCAATCCGGAGAACGTCTTTTTGATGCCGTCCTTATCTCGCGTGGACAGTGTGGAAGACAGTTCGAAATACTTTTCGAACCGGTCGCTGTAATCGGCATCGCGCAGGTTGTGCAGAATCTCCGCCAGATAGTCGACAACGAAACCGAATCCGCTGGTGAACATCTCGGAACGGATCTGTTCGAACTCCCAACCCGGCAGATAGAAGTGAATACGATCCAGGAATGCCGGATCGTGATACTGTTTCGGCAGTTCCTCGAACAGGTCGGAGTTTTTCAGCATGTACGGCACGTTATGCGAGGTGTTGCCTACGAACGCCATGCTCGCCTCGCCTTGGAACGTCTCGACGCCACGGGAGAACGACTTGTTGGCCATGTAGTTCTTCATGATGTCCACCAAGTCCCGGCCGGCCTTCTTGGCCTTGCCTGCGAACTCGTCGAACGCCACCGTGTCCCAATAGCCCACAAGCCCCAAGTGTCCGTTGGAATTGTTCACGAACAGTTTGGCCACTGTCACTTCCCCGCCGGATATGAGCATGCCGTGCGGTGAGAATTCCGAGTAGATGTGCGATTTGCCGGTGCCTTTCGGCCCGAGTTCGACCAGATTGTAGTTTCGTTCCACAAACGGCACCATGCGTACCAGATGCAGCAGTTTCGCCCGGTCGGAGAATAGATCGGGATTGAACCCAATGGATTGCATCAGCAGATCGATCCATTCGCTATCGGTGAATTGCGAACGTTGCTGCATGTAGTTTTCGCGATCATCACGCGACATCTGCACAGGCTTGAGCTGTAGCAACTGCCATGGCACTTCACGCGGGTCGCCGGAATATGCGTAACCGATCTGGCACATACACCAGATGCCCGTCACCAGCAGTTTCGGATAGGCCTTTACAAGGCTTGGATCGACAATGACCTGGCTGATGCCGAGATTGGAGAATGTAGCCTCATATAGGTCGGTCTTCTCGTTAAGGGCCACCTGTACACGGTCGATAATCCTATGGCTGCCTTTCTCGCGGATTTTCGATTGGATAAGATTGGCTTCCTCGCGATGCACATAGTTGTTTGCAAGAATGGCACGCACTCGATCCACACCCGACTCGATACTGGCCTGGTCGGTGTTCGTGGCATATGCGCTGAGCAGGAACTCCAGCACATATGAGGGCACCAGCGCATTGCCCTTGACCTTGTTCACCAGATCCTTGCGGACGGTGACTCCGGGGAACAGGTCGGTGGTCTTGACATCCAACGCGCTCAGGGAATTCCCATCCGCGTTGTGTTCAGGACTTTCAATCCAACCGTTCTGGCTCATACCCTGCTCATTCATTGTGTTACCCCTTACGGTCGCTTTCCTCTGTGCTCATCCAATTCAGTCGAAGAATCCGGCATCGTCGGCCACCACGCCCTGTTTGAAGAAGTATCGTGCCTTCTGGTCAAGCATGACCAGCACATTTGACCCATCTGTCTTCTCACGCAGGCGCAGTTCGATATTCGTTCCATTGAATCGTTCCGCGTCACTGGTCAGCATGAGCGTAGCCGTCACATGGCGTTCGCTTTTCTCCTGACCGAGCAGATCGAAGGCGACCGGTGTTTCATTGGAGATGAGCACATCATTGCCTGCCGCATCACGCCCCCACAATCCGGCCAATACGGTACGTGCGCGGATTTTTCCTCCAACGGGCTCGTTCTGGAAGAATTCCACAGTCAACTGTCTGCTGGAAAGCCTGTCGGTTCGTTGCAGAATAGTGAATTCCACAGGCCTCACATCGTCGGCCGCGGAACGCCCCTTACTGACATGCAGCACAGGAACGACGATTTCCTGCAATGCTGCTCCTCCATGCACATACTTCACACCGGCGCCCTGCATACGCAAGCGCATGATGGAGTTCGGCACTTGAATGCTTATGCCTTCATTCCGAGCATCGTCCATTCCTATCTGTGTGGCATTGAATGTCACGAACGCGCGACCCGGAGCAAGATTGGATCCGATGGAGAATCGTCTCTTTCTCACCCATACCGCATCGCCCTTGGGCTGTTCGCTCAACCATTCCGTACCGTCCAAATCTCGGTCCTGATAGAGGAATCCGTGATCCGCGGTGATGATCATGTTATGGACGTTGCCGCTGGCAAGTTTTTTGACTACTTCGCCCAGTTCCTTGAACGTCTTCTCGCATGCGTCCACTGTTTCCGATTCCGTTTTCTCCGTATCACCGGTGGCGTCGATATGGTTGTGATACACATACAGCACGTTGCAGGATTTATATAGTTCTTTGATTTCGCTGACTTTCAGCTTTGTCAAATCGTCATATCTAATCGCTTTGCCGCCTACGGCCGAAAGAATGGCGATGCGCGCTTCGATTCCTTTGGTGCTGCGTCCATCAGCCAGAACATACAAACGGTCTTTGCTGTCGAATTCGAGCGAGCCGTGCGGCAGCAACGCCGCCATACCAAGTTGCGTATAGGATGGCAGAACGCTGTATTGCATATTCAGTTTCGTACTGAAACGGCTTTCCCTGTCGATGCGTTCAGACAGTTCCTGCGCAACCTCGTAACGTAGCGCATCGGAAATGATCACGGCGATTTTTCTGCCGGCCTTCAAGGTCGGTGCGATTTCACGTTCATAGAAATTGGTTTGTGCGTCCACGCCTATGAACTTCCATTGGTTAAGCGTATCAACCTGCTTCTGCCAAGACTGCCCCAGATCCTGTTGATATGCCTCGTAGGCGCTTTGCAAATCATCGTCCACGCTCACCGCATCCGGGTTGGCGCGATGCCATGCGAGCACATATCTTCTGTATGCGCCGTCGGCCTTGTATAGCTTTTCGGCATACAGCTTCATCCCCTGCTCCGGCGAGCTGATGGTGCTGACGAGTTCACCGCATTCAGCCAGAACGGCACGGAGCCTGCTTGCTGCGGCAATGCACTCATATTGGTCGGTATATTCTGCATACCAGAGCTTTTGCTTGCGCCCATTGATGATCCGTTGCACTTGGTCGTCCGTAATGGACTGCGAACCCAACCGTTCGAACAGCTTGTTGACGATCATCTCGTCCACGTCGCGGAACAGGTCCCGGTCGGCAAGCTCCTCCACACTCATATCGGCGATTCGAGTGGACAGTTGCAATTCTTCCACGGCGTTCTCGGAAAGATTCTGCAGCACCGTGCGCATGTCGATGTTCTTATACCAGTCGTCCCAGTCGCGAATAATGTTCGCATAAGTGGAGACGGCGTTCCTGCCATCGGAGAATCCGTTCCATGCCAGCTGGAACAGCCATAGCACGAAGTCCTTCACCGTTGGTTTGGCTCCAGTACCAGTATTCACATCGAAATGGTAGATTCTTCGCGTGCCATTCCAGTGGAATTGGCTCAATCCCATTTTTTCGATTTCTTCGATGCCGGATTCGTCACCCTGCGAATATTGTGCAAGCAGCTCAGCCCAGATGTCTTGCATGCTGTGCCGATCCTCTTTCAGTTGCAACAACGTGGCGATCATCTTCGCTTGGAAATAGGTGTCGTCGTCGTGCGCGTTAAGACGTTTCGCGAAGCGCTTGGCACGTTCTTCACTGTCGAAGAACTTCGGTACACGCTTCATCACTTCCAACCACTTCTTTCGGGCGTCGGCGGAAGCCTCCGGCAATGTTTCCGTAAGCGTAACGGCGAGTTTGTCCATGGTGAACGTGGGGCCGTATGCCAGTTCCAAGTCCAACAGCCAGTTGTCTTGAACCACCGGAGCCGACTCCGTCAGATACACGAGGAATTTTTGATCCGGCTGCTCGTGGAACATGCGGTAGCGCACTGTGAACGGAATGTACCGTCTGTCGTTCTCATCACCGATTTCCGGGGTAATCAGTTCGACCTCGCGCAGCGCTTCATCAGTGGCATGCTCCCCCACCAATGTTGCTACATCATCCGCGTACTGCTTCTTATCGTCGCGCCAGAATACGATGCGCCCACGTTCATCTGGCTGGCTGAAACGTTTGGCAAGCAGCCTGGTTACCTGACTATCCTCACTCATACGGTTCCGTCCTTTTCTTCGCTTCAGCGTATCGAGTAGCACGAGCAGCACCGATTTTCACTGCACTGCCTTCCTCTATTAGGCTCTTCAATATTCGTTGAGCCTGCCTTTCCTGCACACCCAGTATCCGTATGGCGTCAGAGATAGAAATACTCGCATTCTTACGCAGCGCATCAAGAATACGCTCTTTCTGGGATGGAAGCACCGCAATGGCGGCATTCGGAGCAGCATTCGTTTTTGAAGTTGTTCCTTCCACAATCCCGTCATCAGAAAGCGAATCCCGTCGTAATCCCGTCACAATCCCGTCACCAGAAAGCGAATCCCGTCGTAATCCCGTCACAATCCCGTCATCAGAACCTGTCTCCGAGCCATTGCGATAGATATTGATACGCAGATCCGTATCGCCGCCAAGGAATTCCGGTTCCGGCAATCCGGCATCGCGCACCTCCTGCATCACACGCAGGATGCCGCTCCCCCAGTGCTCGATATAACCCATATATTCAAAGGCAGAGGCCAATGCCTCGTTGCGGATTTTCGAATAGCCCTGCTTCATGCGTTCAATGGTCTGCCCCATTGGCAAGCGCCCGGGCGAAGTGATCTCCAATCGATCATCGTAAATCGCGATCTGAATGCTCGAATGGTCGATATAGCTGCGATGTACTATCGCGTTGACAATCAGCTCTCGAACGGCATCCGGCGGAATCTCATACACGTCCTGCCGGTACACGCCCTTGAATCGGGCACCCATATGGATGTTGCGCAACACATACTGGTAGGACTCTTCGATGAGTTCCTGGGGCGTACCCGCGAACTCTCGCCGATCCACAAACACAGCTTTGGTGGTTCCTTTGAATACGCCGCATTGCACCACGGATCGGACGGCCTCATTGCCAGTCAGAATCGCATAAGCATTGGTAGGCACCAATTGCCCATCCTGCTCTGCCAGCACGCCCCATTGCAGCAGCTGTTTCTCCGTAACCGTTTTGACTTTCGAGGGGTCTTCAGCATTATCTTTCGCGGTTTTCGTCAGACTTGCGCACAGTGCTTCGATGTCTTCTTCCGTTATGGACAGTCCAAGGTACTGCACTTGGTCGAAGCTCCGGCTGCTGCCTTCAATGGTCAGCTCCCGAATGGTGGGCTGGTCTGCTTGACGCGTGGTGCCAGCTACGCGAACGAATGTTCCCTGTTCCTGGCCGAGCGACTTGATATGGTACGGACGCTGCAAGCCGGGAGCGATCTCAGCCACGATAACCGTTTTGCCGTTCACATCATGCATGGTGATGTCAGGAATAATCAGTGGCTCGCAGCTATTGACGATGGCGTCCGAAATGGAGTCCATTACCGTGAACACCTTGTCTTCGGCAATGCCAACCACGCGAAGCGTTTGGTCTTCGACGCCGAACACCAAGCAACCACCCTGCCCATTGGCGAACGCCACCGCGGTTTTGGTGTAGTTGATGCTCCTAGAGGGAGGCAGGAGCTTGTATTCCACATTCTTGGATTCGCCATTCAGCAGTGTTTCATTGCTCATTAGGTGTTTGCCCTTTTGGCTCATTTATACGATCAATCCAATTCAATTTCGTTTCTATTCCCATACGCTTCAACTGCTTTTTAACGGAACATAACGCAACTTTACTGAAAAAGGGAAGATCACGATTGTCTCTTTTTCGAACAATCGCAAATACAACTTCATGTATTGGATTAAGCGCTAATTGAAACTGTTCGATTGATGAAATTGATTCATGTTTTCCAATCTGCTTAATTTTATCGTCAACCAAACGAGCATAATCAGCCGCATCTTTTTCCATAGAAGCAGAGACAAGTCCTTGATTAAATAAATGGCTCATTGTTTCTGATCCTGTATACTGCTTTACATGGATTCTTTTTCCATTATTAGTTAGTACATCGCAGAATTCAATTCTGCTGTTTTTTCCACCATACGAAACCAGCCTTCTATCCATGAGCAACGCACATTCTTTGTTGAAATTAAGGCTTCTCTCGAGTTTTAAATTATATTTTCCTTCATACTGAAGCTTAATAAGCTTCCCACCGAATCCTTTAATTTCTTCAGTTTTCATATTTTCGCTAGCATCATATGGGATAAATTGTATTTCTGAAGCAGATGTATCTCGAAAATCGGCATTTATCTTTTCAAGATAATCACTCTGAATTTCATACCACACACCACTAATTACACAATATGACTTGCTATCATAGGTCAACTCGCCAACAAGACATTTATGTGCTTGCCAATGCCGATAAGTCATGTCATCGTTCCTCGAAATAGCAGTTATTCGCCTATTCTTGAGCTGTTCAATAGAAGCAATAGGCTTTTTAAAGGAACGGATTACATCCGCCAAAAGCACATCATCATGAAGGACAGGCCTCTTATTTTTATCAGTCTGAGACCCAATTTGAAAACCTTCGATTTCATCCCAATTAATAATATCAGGAACTGCCATCCATAAATCATGCTGACTATCATCGTTATAGCTATAGTCCGCGATTTGCCGAATAGATTCGTCCCATAATTCTTGTTCTAGAGCGGGATCTTTTACAGGAGCGATATTGTCAACCCAATCAAAATCTTTCTTGTAAGTTTCTTGACAGAACAATTCATAGAGAGATTTAAGGAATTCTTGCACATTATTTACATCGATTTCTTTTGTAACGGCAAGAGAATCTCCGCCAGTCACTGTCCCACAAAGTAAATCATCTTCTCCACATTTAGCCGTTACTTGACTTAGTAAATTCCTGTCAGTATCAATTGCAAAGTCATCGATATCCCCCATTCGGGACAACTGTTCACTTGAACGCTTAGCACTACCTGAAACATCAGCGAAATGAATCGCTCTCAATGTGTCATTCTTCACAGAATTAAGTACACATTTCAGACCAAAACGTTCCTCAATTGCAGAACGATTAATAAGTGTGCGACCATATCCAAAAGTAAGAACAAAATAGCGCTGATTATCCCCTCCACCTGACGAAATAGTTTCATCTGCTTTTACGCCAAGCGAATCATTCCCAACAATAACCGGAACGACAAGGGCTGCTCCAATATTGGCAACTTTAAGAGATTCACTTTCTACCGTCGAATTAAAAAAAGTATCAACCCATCCAGGCTCGTGCGGTTCACTGGAACGAGCGAATAGCTTATAACTCTCATGCCCCTTGACCTGCAACTCAACAATACGGTTACCATCATCTGAAGCAGGAGGAATTATCTCTCCTACTGAAAAATCTTGTTTTATCAGATAAATGCTGAGCTTATTCTTTGCCATTGCTAACTTCCTTGTCTTCTTCCTTCAATGGATGGGTGGGCCAGGTCCAGGTGGAGACTTCTTTTCGCTTTCGCTCGATGGAGGGAATGGCACGAAGGGCTTTGCCCATGCGCAGGTAGTTCACCAGCACACCGTCGTCCAAATCCATTTCCAGGTTGCGGGTAGCTAATGGGTACAGGGTCTGGTCCTCGTAATCCTTGCACTCGAGAACGGCCTTGCGCAGTTTGGCGGCCTGCTTCTGGTCCGCAGCACGATCCGAATGTTCCAAGCTATCGGCGATGTCGGCGATTTTGTTGGCATAGTCACGCAGATAGTTGAGTACCACGTTCGTAGTTTTTGGCGTATACCGGTGCAGGTACACGAGCGCCTTGAACGAGCCCTTGTTGCTGGTTTGACTAGAGTACTGCCAGTAGATCGGTCGATTCGAATACATCTTCACGTGGTCGTTGTAGAAATCGTTCACGAAATACTTGCGGATGCTTTTGTCCAGTATCTGTTCGATGTAGGCGATGTTCGCGGCCAGATTCTCCTTGCCGAATGCCACAGAGAGAAACCTGCGGAACCGGGTCACGATATCGTCCTCGAAGCAGTCCGTTTCCGTGACCGGAATGACATTGTCTTCATCCGGCTCGAACGATGGGTTCGGAATCTGCGCGTGGAAATCATCAAGTGTTTCACCCTGCGAAGCGAGAATCAAACCAGGCTTATCGAGCGAATATCTACCGAACATGCAGCCCACCGCATAGGAAATGAGCTCCTTGACGACATCTTGAGCGAATTTCTCGTTACGTACCTCCGGAGTATCCTTCGGATATGCGAACGCGACGTTACGCTTCAATGACACACGTTCCAACGGCACATCGCATGGCACATCATCACGCACACCGTATGCGTCCGCAACAACTATGTTGTTATCAATCTCAAGCTGCCGCTGTTCCGAAGCAATCATTGCCCAATATGAGCAAACATTCTTAACAAGCTCTTCTAGGATGCCAGACGAAGAGTCTATCTGTTCCCCAACAAACAATATCGGCTTACTGAAATTCCATGAAACTTCTTGAGTGTTCCAATCATCTTTAGCGTTCTGAATCAAATTATCAATTTTTAAATTCCAATTTCCCGGAAGAAGATTGGCAATTGGCAACTTCGCAACTTGCCCAACCTCAAAATGCAGAGTTGGCGCCATTGCAGCTAAAAGCTGACCTGTTACCGAAGCATTGCAAATTGCAATGAGTTTATCTCTATCCAATTCATTTTTAGGGAAAAGACAATCGCCAACATGGCTGAAAATGAAACCTTCCGGATAATACCGGAATGAGGGAGTTCCAGAAGATACATTGGACCACGAAACTGCAGACTGAAAATAAAAGTCGGTATTCTGTGGACGAGATTTTAAACGCCCTCCATCTTCCGTTCCAAATGAACGAAGTTCTTCACCGTCACCCTCCCAATTGACCACATAATCTTGGTTTCCATACCATTTGCGGTATTCGCCACCTTTGTTATAGGGAAACCATTTATCGCAAACCGAAGTTTTTCTGTCCTTTGCGTTATCAGACGTAAGCTTCGATTTGGATTGCGAAACTTCCCACCATTCACGAATGAAGCGATTATTATCAGCGGTCGCAAGCCCCTGCCTTGGTTTTGCGACTTTTTCAAGCTTATCTCCCTTAGTGAAAGCCTCAAGCATGGGTTTGCTAAGCCAGTAAACGATTGGCGAGCCGGGGATTTGCGCGAACTCGTGCTGGTTCACCTCGAAAAAATACTTGCGCATACCCGAATGGGCAGATTGCTCATTATTGTGCGCTTCGATAATTTCCAATGCACGAGGTCCTTGCTGTTTCGCACCTACGAAATCGCTAAGTCTAACAAATGCGCTCTTCTTGCTGCTGTATCCCTTTTCCAAAGTAAAGGTGCAGATTGGAACGGTAGCGCCTTCGAAGCCAGAGTACTCCAGTTGAATCAATGAACTGATGTGTTCCTGTCGGATAATCCGTTGATGCATCTGCTCATAGGAAGATATGAACATCCACACGTAAGGAGTCATGAAGCCAAGCTGCCCATGCTTAGGCACCAACTCAAACAGTCTATAAATGAATGCCGCAAAGAGATCAGCCTTGCCATCCTCATAATGGTCCTGCACGAACTGTTTGAGCTCGGCGCTCATATTCTTTGCGCCCATGTATGGCGGGTTCGCCACTACTGCCGTGTATTTGCGGGCAAGATACCTTGTCTGGGCGAAAACCTCCTCCACGCGTTCACGCAGAAGCGAGTCAAACAACGTGGTTTCGGCTTCAGTATCTTCTGCCGATGCGGCAAGATCAACAAGCTCCTGCGGCGGCTCAATCAGCGAACCGTACACATCCGCCTTCGCATAGGTATTCCATACCGTGAAGTCCAAATCCACTTGGTATAGGTCATTCAGATCGGCGACATCGCCTTCCTCGAACGAAATCGGCGCAATGCGCTGAATGTTCGGCTCCACCTGTTTCTTGAAGAATCTGCGGGAACGGGAGCGTGCCTTCATGGTCAGGGCAAAGGCGGCAAGGCTTGCGGCTCTCTCGTCGATTTCCATGCCGTATAAGTTGTGTTTGAGAATCAATCCGGGAATATCGCTCGGCGCATACCCTTCTTCTTCGTAGATCTCATACAGCAGGTCGAACGCGTAGGTAAGCATGTGGCCGGAGCCGCATGCGGGATCGCACACGGTTAGCTCTTCAGGCGTTTGAATGTTGAGAATATCCTCGTTCTCAGTGGAACCATCCTCCGAAGGATGAATATAGTAGTCCCAGTTCTTGTACAACTGGCTGTCTGGATGGGACTGCATCCAAAGCCTGCCAACCGTGTTCTGCACCAGGTAGCGCACAATCCAGTCCGGCGTAAACAGCTGAGTGGCGGCGGGAATCTCATCGGCTCCAGCCTTGCGATTCCTCTTGAACCCGTCCATTACCTCGTTCTTGCGTTCCGAAATGTAGTACTGGTACAGCCAGCCGATGATCTCCACATTGCCGGACGGATCGTCAACACCGCAATCCTCCGGAGTCATAGCCTCCACCGCATTCCTCAACACGGAACCCTCGGCGAGCAGATCGGCTGGCATGAGCAGTTCATCCACCCTGCCGGCCTCCTTGCCGACGTTTTCGAACATGAACGGTAGATTATGATTCCAGAACCGGCATTCAGATTGCAGCAGCAGACCATAAGCCAGGCCCTGCGGATCATCCGCCAAAATGGAACCACTCAGCAATCCTTCGATGCGCTCTTTGGCCTTATCATTCACCCGCAACGAGAACACCCTGCTGTCATACTCGCCTCGTTTCGCGGCTGCAAGCACTTCCGGCAGACCATTCGTGCTGGTCAGGCCAGCTGGAGAGACCACCGGCGTGCCGGTGAACCCGTGCACATCCATGTAACGGAACGCGATGATGCGGTTGAACCACCGGTACGCATAACGTTCCACCACATGTCTGCGGCCCTCTACGCCGCCACCGGCCTGCCCGATCTCACGCTGCAGAAAATCGAATGCACGCGGGTCGTCAACCTGGGCGTCGGAATTCGGCACCAATGCTGCGTCAAGCCGGGCCTGCACCGCATTCATGAGCTGGCGGCGCGCATCCGTTGCGAAGGCTTGCAGTTTCGACGTGTTCATAGCAGGATCTTCTTTCCATTCTCAATGGCGGCGATAAGCTCACGGCGGTAGGCATCAAGGAAGTCATCCACATCATCCTTGGTTTCCAAAGCATCCTTGGTATGCGGCCTGCTGATGGTAGCGAACGACACGGCCACGCGCGGGGTTTCCTCTTGCCGCGATTCAGGAATGTCCACATCCGTCGTCATAGCAGTTGGAACCTGCGCCTCACTTGCGGGCACGATCTTCGGTCTCGACACGGAAGCCGATAGCCTGTTAATGAGTTGCGGGTAAGTGCGTTCGCTCAGTTCGTGTACGCTTTCGCGCATTTTGTAGATGAACGGTATGTGCTGCATGCGTTCCGCCACTTGGTCCAGTTCTGTCTCGACCTTGGTTTGCGCGGCTTGTGTTGCGTGCTGATATTCGGTGGAATCGTGGATTCTGGCGCGAATATCTTCCACGTCCTTAAGCGCGTTGGCGCGTTCGGTTTGGATGGTTGCGTCTGTTGCCTCACGCAGATCGTCAATGGCAGTCTTGAATTTATTGGTTTTGCGGAAGATGTTCGGGTCGTTTGCCAGCTGTTCCGCGGATTGGTACAGGATTGCCGTAGTGCCAGATACATAGTCGATGTTCGGCTTGTTGCTTTTCAGCCATTCCAACCCGTCTGCAAGAATCCTGGATTGGGAGCCGTTGAGGAAAGCGGCAATCGGGTCGATTACGTCTTCTTTAAACTCGAGCAGTTCCTCGGAACCGTTTTCGGTTTCTTGTGCGGTGAAATCGCCAAGCAGCCAGTCCTCACCCATTCCGGAGGCATAGTTGATTTTCTCAATGGCCTTGTCGAGCTGCTGCACAAAGCCGAATCGGGCATTGCGCACGCGCAGCTGGGTCAGACTCTCCGCTTCCCGCTTAAGTCGCGCGGTAACGGCCTCCGCCAGATCAATCGCGTTCGATGGCAGGTCCGCGGCGGTGAGCCCAAGGAAATCCCTGGCGAAGTCACGCAGCTGTGAAACTTTTCTCGTGTCGAATACGCGTGGCAGATCCACTCGGATGGAATCCTGCTTCTTCGTTTCTCTAAGCAAACGGGCGGCCTCGCTGCGCTGCACCGGCTTGCCGTCAAGCGTCAGCGTGATTCTGTCGGAACCATACAGGTGGCCGATGCATGCGAGCGTGGCGGCGTACGGCCAACCATAGGGAACGCTGCCGTAGGCATCAAGAAGGCTCTTGACGGTGGCGACCATGCCTTTGCCTTTGTCACGACTGACCGCAGCGAACACATCATCGGCGGGAACGTCGAGCTTGTCCTGCACTGCGTTCATGCCGTCAAGCATGCCAGGCTGGTGCTGCGAAGCGTTCATGATGATGCGAGCGAGATCCGTTTCCTCGTATCGTTGCCCACCAAGTAGGGAAAAGTTCGTGTAGTACCGGCCGATGAGCGTTCCAAGCCCTTCCGCCATACGCGCCTGCACCTCGGTGGATTTCACTTCCACTTTTCCGCCGTTATAGTCGAACTCTCCATTGGCTGCGGCTTTGACGATGCGGGTACGCAGCTCCGTGTAAAGCCTTTCATTGGCGACGCTCTTGCGGGAGATGATCTGCTGGCGCACTTCTGACTGGCTGTTCTTGTCAGTGCGCATGAGGTATGTGTAGGTTTTCACGTACATGCGCAGATCATCGAACAGTGTTCTGTCGGACATATCCAACAGCAAAGTGATGGTGTCGCGCATGCCCATGCCCATGCGAATGGCGTCCGCACGGTCCTGCGCATTGGTCGATGTGACCACGTTCAGCCAGATGAGCTGCTGCGCGGACTGTTGCACCCCATCGATGCGCAAACCGTAGCGGAACTGGGCACGCTGTTCGCCGTATGCCACGGTCATCTTGCCGAGCACGTCACTGACCAGGATCTTCTTCAGCTCGTCGATTTCCTTGCTGGAGTCGATGTCCGTGCTTTTGATCTCCTGCTCGATATCCTGCTCTTCGTTGGTCAGATAGTTATAGGTATCTCCCACACGCTGCACATACGTATCTTTTTCCAACTCTCCCAGAACATACTTGATGTTCCGTTCCAGTTCCATCACGTCCATGTCGAACTGGTCGGTCAGCAGAATGCGCAGGTTATGCGGTGTGGTGGGGAATCCGTCGACATGCTTGACCAGCAGCAGCACCTTCAGCAGGCGCACGCCCAGCTCCTTTACATCGGAGCCGAGTCTCTTTTCGGCTTGGTTGATGCGGAAGTTCGAGGTTGATTGGATGGCGTCGGCAATACCGTCATATAGTTTGTCGAATGGCATCAGGGCCCCGACCATCTCATTCTGGCCGGATCGCAACGTGCTGCTGATGGTGGAAAGCATGGACCGTTCACCCACAGATGCGTGGCGTCCGGAGAACATGTTGTACCGGCTCATTTCCCGCAGCACGTTCTGGAACAGCTCGAACTCATAGTTCACAAACGGATACGATGCGATGAAATCGTCCTTGCTGTATGCCTTGTTATTACTGAATTTCGAAGTCTCACGAGTGAATTCGAACATGGTGCGCAGGTTCGCGTTCTGCTCATCCCACAGCTCGTTCATCACCGACTCATATTCCGGTTTCTTGGTCAGCAAGCGCTTCTGAATGACCTCCACCACGTCGGCGCTGTTAAGCTTCAGCTTGATGGAGAATCTGCCCTGGATCTTCGAAAAATCATAGCTTTGTTGCTTGGTCCGATCGCCAACAATGGTATCCATGTCTTCCTGGGAAGTGACCACCACCCATGCACGCCCGTTGGTCTTGACGGCAAGATCCTCGGCGATGGATTGCAGTGACAGCATGAGTTCTCTGTTCTCACCGATGAACTGGCCTACCTCATCCACGAGGAACAGGATGCGGCGGTTCGGTTCCTGACGGGACAGCCACACGTTCACGTCGTCTGCGAAGTCGCCGACCGTCATCGTGTACGTATCCTCGTACCGTTGGATGATGCTGTCTTGTTCCGGTTTGCCTGTCACCGCGGCATAGGCTTCGCAGATCTCATCATCCCATAGCACGGCCTCACCACGGCCTTCGCTCCATGGTTTGCCAGCCACCTGTTCGAACTCTTGTTTGAAATCCTCGAAATAACCATTGCTCGCCAAATCACGTTCGAATTTCGCAACGTATGGATTCTTGCCGTAGAAACCACGCGCCTCATCGAATACGCGAACAAAAGCGTACAGCAGCATGTCGGAGGCATTGGATTTATCCGCCTTCTGATCGATGTTGAATAGAATCGACGTGGCTGGTATCGTCAAAGCCTTTTCAAGCTGACCTGCAAGCATCTGGTCATCCTGTGCTTCGGCCTTGCCCATGAAGGCATGAACAATCTGTTCGCGACTCATGGTCGGCTTATTGCCCTTATCAACGAGCTCAGCCGGGACCTCACCCAGAATATGCGACAGCATCTTCAGCAGGTGCGATTTACCGGAACCGAAGAAACCGGAAATCCATGCGCCATTCTGTTCGTGGTTCGACGGGTCGTTGTATGCGTCAAGGATTTTAGCCAGATTCCGGCAGATCTCCTCCGTCAGCACATACTCATTGACCTCATCGTTAAGATTTTTCTCATCATTGGCCTTGATCACACCATTGATGTTGCGGTCAATGTCTTTATTGAACAGCTCCTTGAAGCTGATGCCGCTTTCCCCGTTCATTTGTGTTCCCTTCTTCTTTGAACGAATACTTGCAAATCCTGCCTCGTGTCATGTTGCAGCTGACAGGACATTCCTTTAAACCGCTATGCTTCCAGCTGCACGCTCATCTCACGCAGATTTTGCGCACGATAGTAATTGTCTCCCGGCAAACAGTTGAACAGCGACATGACCGATCCTGAAGTAGCGCTTCTTGTGAACGTACCCGGATAAAACAGTACCAGCGGGCGATCATCGATACGCCCTTGCAACGCGTTGAGCAGTGTATGCGCACGAATATACGGGTAAACCTTGCCGATTCCCGTAATAAACACGATATCGGCCCCGCCTTCGCTCTTGGCCTGCTCGTAATGATCACGAATGGTATCGGGCAGATGATTCGCATCGGCACCCAGTATATTGTCGAGCAATCTCAAGAAGTTATCCGTGTGAACATCCGATGAAACCTTTTTGTGGCGTTTTTCCTCCCTTTTGAATATGCGATCCAAAATGCCACGCTTCTCAAGAATCTCCAAAGCAATGTCGTACAAATCCAACGTAAGCACTTGCGGAGCGTAATCGCCATCATCTTTCGGCGTCATCGTCTGCAGACGATTCGTCAACTGCTTGATATGCTCGGCGACTTCAAGCTCCTGCATGGGCGGGTAGTCATAGATGTAATACGGCTGTTCTCCCGCCAGCCCGCTGTTGGTCCGGAATGAACGGGACTCCATGATCTCATATAAATGAGCGAAATCAGCATCAATGTCACGACGCTCATCCACAAATCCAATACCGGCGATGGAATCAGCCATGCTATCCTCCGTTCTGCTCATAACGACGATTCGCGCATAGGAAGATACCCGAACGAATCCGCCCTCTTTCTAAGAATATCCGCCAAAGAGGGACTGGGAAGGAAAGACAGCACCGTGTCGGAATTTTTATCGAACAGATGTGCCTCCCTCATGGCCTTGAACAGATTGGACCGAAGTTTCTTCGCCGTTCCCTCGCTTACGGTTTCCAGTTCAGGATGCCATGTGGCTTTGTCCGCAATGAACCGATCATAATCCTCAAAGTCCAGATGCGTATTGCCGGTAAGATAATGCTTTTTAAGTACTTCGCCGGCGAATTCCCCGACGATTGCGTAATAACGGCACATCGCGATCCACATAAGTGCCTCGCGGTCGGATGTGGAGGAATCCGGGCCTGCCAAATATGCAAGCTCCCCAACCGTGAGCGCACTGAGCCGCCTAGTAGTTTCCGCCACAACGCGCCTGTTCGCGGAATCCGTGCGAATCGCAAGAACGTTTTCCTCGATGGCCTGTTGGCGAATCGCGGCAATGGACTTGCCCACCTCGGTTTGGGAAGAACACTCAGCGTCGCCGCCGCCTGCATGATTCAGATGATTCAGATACATTTCCGCAAGCGCCCGGCCCTGCGAGGCAAGAAGTCCACCGACAGTGAAGGAAAGCCGGTACCGCTCCCCCTGCGGCACCTCCGCACCATACGAGCCAGCCATGCGTATTCCTCCCTTTGCTAAGGCACAAGAATATTTCAGAATATTCCTAGGTCTGGAATAATCACGACATCCAAGTCATGCCTGCAACCCCTCACCGCATCATTTTGAAACCCCTTCCGATATTCACTGTTCAGCATTCTGGCAACAAGTAATATAGGTAGTGCACAAACTCAGAACAAGCTGAAGTCGAAGGAGACACACCATGTTCAGTAAGGTCCGAAAAACAAGAAGTGATTGCACTGTTGATACCTATGAAAAGAAGCATGATCTTCCAACTGGCACCATTCGAAACAAAGACGGACGAAAAGCCCGCAAGGACAAAAAGCTTGCGACACTCCGCAAAGAAACCGGGAAGGATTTCCGCTGAAAATCTGCTTCTGGAGACGAGGCATCCCCCGAAAGACGTTCCAGGCAGAAGACACGCAACGATGTTTTCAGACAACATCTGATCCGCCTTCTCTGAACTACACTGTTCCTAGAAGAGTTTCCGTGTTAAAAGGGGCGCTCAAGGCACCGGTGCCGCCGTTGCCAAGGGAATGCAGGACGCCGAAAACCAGGCCGCGCACATCGCGCAGGATGCGGGCGACGCCATTGCGAAAGGTGCTCAGGACGCAGGCGCCGGGATAGCCGACGGAGTGCAGCAGTTTGGCAAAGGAATAGCAGACGGATTGAAACAGCTCCCGGAGATCAAACTACCCAAGTTCGGGTGGGGCAAGAAATAAACCGGAGAGTCACGCCGTGAGCACCGAGCTTCTTTTCGTCGTTTCGCGGGACTCTTCCATCTGATCATCATCAACACGTGCCACAAACAAGCCAACAAGCATTTTGGGGAGGGCTATTCGTGCGATGTTGCGCTCTATCATTGATAAAAGCATCCAGCAACCGCATATAGTAAGGAATCGCATGCGTTATTTCACTTCGGACACGCATTTCGGTCATCCACTAGTCACCGCGCTGCGCGGGTTCCTGAACAATGGCAAGCTACGTGCTGAGTACCTCGACATCTGGCAGACGCAGACCCGCACCGCCGCACACGCGTGGATCAAACAATATGTGCACGACAATCAGACATCGTTCAAAGCGATCTGCGACATCGCACGTCATGAGAACACCATCATCGACAATATCAACGAGATCGTCGGGCACGACGACGAACTGTGGATTCTCGGCGACCTCTCCTACCGTTGCACCGTCGAGCACACACTCGAATGCCTGCGCCGAATCAACTGCCAACATCTGCATCTGATCATCGGCAACCACGACCGCAACTTCCGTCTCCGATTCAATGACATGCTATACGAAGACGTGTTCGAGACCATCGACGACTACTGCGAAATCGACATGGAACTTCCCGTTCTCGATGAATCCGGCAAAATAACGGTGGCGACCACGCAGCAAAGCATCGCCATGAGCCACTTCCCCAGACTCTCGGCATTGGCCGAAGAACACGGCGACTGGCCGAGCAACTGGAACGAGTTCGCCGATATGGCGCCTACCACCGAAGGCTGGCTGCTCTACGGCCATACGCATCAGGACGTTCCCGACGGCACTGATCCGCGAAGTGTGAACGTGGGACTCGACGCATGGGATTTCAAGCCCGTCAGCGAACAGCAGATCCTCGCCTGGCTTGTATCCCGGTGTGCCGACCAATCAAAGTGAATTCCACCCTGAGCATGGATCCGGGCTGTAGGATGCCGGGTCGCTGGTATTTGTCGACTCCGGCACTCCAGGTTTGCAACCATTCGAGTTTGGGACACTGTCGGCATGTTCCCGGATCAACATTGCCGACGATGGCGGTGACTTGAGCTTTGAGCTCTTCGGGGATGATGGCCGTCCATGCCATGTTGCCACGCTGCGCCGGATCGCCTACGAATTATTGCGGCACGCCTTTGGCTGCACGCATAAACTGCGCTTGTTCGGATGGCATCAACGGCAGGCAATTGACAATAAGTTTGCGATTATTCTCGATTCCCACCCATCCCACCTTAGGACAGACATGAGATAAGCCTTTCGCATGTGAGTGGCGAATAGATTCAGCCGAGTCTGACTTGACCCCGGCTGAATCACATGTATGCGCCCGTCTGTTCAGGCAAGGGACTCGTACGCTTGCGCATCGACCGGTTCAAGCCATTCGTTGCTCATCGCGCCAGGGTCTCCTGCCGGAACCATGAACGCCAGGTGGGAGAAGGATTCGCCCGGAGCCGCACCATGCCAGTGTTTGGTGTCTGCAGGAATGCACACGGCTTCGCCAGCTTTGAGTTCCTTGGGTTCCTGACCTTCAATCTGGTAGTAGCCTCGACCACCCACTGCGATGAGCACCTGGGCTCCGCCGTGATGTATATGCCAGTTGTTGCGGCATCCCGGCTCGAAGGTGACGTTGTGGATGGAAAATTCAGGAGTGTCGAGCACCGACGCGAGATAGCTTTGACCTACGAAATACTGGGCAAAGCCGTCGTTCGGCTCTCCTATGGGGAATGCGCTTGGATTTTCCATAATGGTCCTTTCGTTGTAATACGCGTTCATTGAACCTCGACGAAAATGCCGTGTCAATGTATAACGAGTGACGAACATGCTTTTCCATACAGCAAACGCATATACGTATAATAGAGGCAAGAGGTACGCATTAGGTTCATTCGCGGACCGAGCGGTGCTATAGAAAGCAACATTTCACACATCCAACCGACAAAGGAGCTCCATCTGATCATGACCGACATGAAGTACGCGCCGCTAGGCTGGTCCGGCATCAAAGTATCCAAAGTATGCCTTGGCGGCATGAGCTTCGGCAAAACCTCACCGGACTTCCATCAGTGGACCATCGACTACGAGATCGGCGGCACGCTCAAGCGTCTAGACACCGACTATCTCGAAGAGCCGTATACCGCGCATGAGCTAGTCGGTCCGCTTTCCCGCCCAGGAGAGAAGGCCTTGGCCGGCACTTTGGCTCCCACACTCAAGGAAACCACTCGAAACTAGATTCTCTTGACTCCGCGGGGCAGTATCTGCCATATATGCTGAGTTAGAGGTCGAGGCTCTCCACCCAAGAGGAGACTTCACCGGCCGAGGCGTTGGACGAGAGCCGTTGTCCTTCCTGCCAATCACCGGTGACGACCATGGTCGTCAAGTCAGAACCGCTGCTGCCCAGCGGTGATGACGAAGAAGCGGCGAATAGAATGACTTCTTGCCGATGAAGTCATGGTCGGTCACAAAGTGATTGACCGACAATGCAGCTCCGCCCCACCAGATCGGATAGCCGATGAACACGGTGATCCAATCACTCACCTTTCACAGCGATGGGCAGAAACGTTCAGCAGCGCCCCTCGTACAGGAAGAAGGAAAGCGAACCGTCTTCCAAACCACCTTGAGTAAAGGAATCCCTGCGTATGGTACGTTCCGCTTTACGCGTCAAACCACGGTAATCATAAAAACCGTAATCGCAGGTAGTGTCAGTGAAGAGGAAATACTCGTTCATTCCAGCATCACGAAACACGTCAAGCATGTGATTGAACAGCTTACGGCCGACACCCATGCCCCGCGCTTCCGGAGAAACCGCGAACAGCGTTACCTCAGCCTGATAGCTTTTGCCGGCATCTCGCTTCAACACTTCATCGACCTGCAAAATCGCAATCTGATCGGCAAGTCCTCGACGACCATCCTTGCTTGCCAACAAGGGCAACGCCAAGCAATTTCGCGCAATAGCATGACGTATCCTCTGCGCCGTGGTAACACGGGACCTCAACGATCCCAATACCACGCCAAGCACCCGACCATCACGTTCAGCGACCGTAGCCTCGGTGGTGCGAGAAAGAAAATCATGCATGTCGATTGCCGCAAGTCGGTGCATATTGCGCAGACGAATCGCCTTGCGCAGCTTGTACTCACGCAACTCGCGCTCATTGTTCGGAACATTCCCGTTATTATCCGACTCATCATCCGCATACCAAGCCTGTCGAACAAGCTCTTCAAGCGCAGGAAAATCCGTGCGACGCATCGTCCGAAGCATAATCGTTTCTGAAGTCATGCTCCCCCATCCTAGCCGCAGCCATGCCAAAGCTCCGTTCATGGATGGCATAATGCACATAGTATTGCAATAGCAGGAATGCGCAGGATTTGTTGGCATTGGCGTGCGACGCTTGGGAGTCTAGGGGCCACGTGCTTAGGATGAGACAGGATTGCGTGCGACACGCAATGAATGAGAGGTTCATCATGGCAACGTTGATTAGACGAATCACAGGCACTCTATGCTTAGTACTCGCCGTGGCATGCGCATGTTACGCTTTCGCCGTGCGCAATACGCATTCCGGCACGAGTTTCTGGATTGTTTGGCTAGCGTTCGCAGTTTTGTTCGCGATACTCGGATTCGGTCTGCTCTTCCGGTGGTGGACGATATTGCCAAGACTGGTCAGAGGCATATTGATTGCGGTCGCGTGTATTGGTCTGGTCGTGTTCGGCACAGTGGAAAGTTGCATCGTCAGTAAAATGCATGCGCAGGGCAAACCGGATCTTGATTATGTGGTGGTGCTCGGCGCCCAGGTGCGTAAGTCCGGCCCAAGCCTTGTACTTCGCTACCGTCTCGACAAGGCCATCGAATATTTAGATGAGAATCCGAATACCATCTGCATCGTTTCCGGCGGAAAAGGACCGAATGAACCGTTCCCCGAAGCCCAAGGCATGGCTGACTATCTTAAGGAACATGGTATTGCCGAACAGCGCATTCTTGAGGAGCCGGATTCAAAAACCACTGAGGAAAACATCGTCAACAGCAAGAAGATGATCAACGACGATAATGCTTCCATAGGCGTGATCACCAATAATTTCCACATGTTTCGCGCGTTGCAGATTGCCGACAAATATGGCTTAGACAACGCCCAAGGCATTGCGGCCGGCTCTCCCCCGGATATGCTCGTCAACAATATGGTTCGTGAGTTTTTCGCCGAAATCAAATTCCTGCTGTAGCCCACGTTTCGGCAATCTTTTTGCTCTGGTTAAAGATCCGAATACGAATACATTGAGGGGTGGGATCCATACTGGATTCCACCCCTCAGCGCCCTAGAAAGATGACTCTAACGAGTCAGGCATTAAGAGAAGCTCACTCTTCGGAAGCGAGTTCGTCAGCCACCGCGGCGGCTGCGGGA
>OGPO01000696.1_pt1 | contig 26473 bp, 25 predicted proteins | sample 1553041 | NCBI WGS metagenome assembly OGPO01 (sample SAMEA2580281, study PRJEB22360) | human gut metagenome | biome: human gut; feature: human-associated habitat; material: faeces | place: Denmark | collected 2008/2010 | reverse complement strand
GCTTCTTGTACTACTTGTCTGTTTATGTAAAATCTTTCAAAGAACTCTTTCTTTAGTTGCTAAGAGAAGTTGTATTTCTCAAAAGCGAGTGCAAAAGTACAAACATTTTTCGAAACCACCAAATATTTTCCGAAAAAAGTTTTGAAATTAACAGTATTTTAACACTTTCATCTTATTTTGCACTTATTTTGGTACCAAACACTTTATTATATACATACACGCGCTCATATCTGCGTGTGGGCACACATGCATGCGCATATACATAATGGTACCAGAAAACTATTCTGCCTCCAAATAGAGAACACGAGACGACCAGTCGTTCTTCTTACCCCAGTCTACCTCATGAACATACGGCATTTCCAAGCCATGTTCCATAAGATACTTACCAGAGTAAGATTTTCCCTCACAATCAAGAGGCTTGTTATCAATTACATCAAGTTCTTTTACCTTATACATCTTATTCTCATCCAGACCAGCCATCTTAACTCTTGGCAAATGAACATTATAGAAGTTTACCAATTTCCACCAATAGAAGACAGCCTTGTCTTTTGCTTCACTAACATACATAATAGAAGACAAGCCCTGATTATCGTACGGAGAAACCAAACGATAAAGGTCGCCAAACTGAACAACAGGACGAATCTCCTTGTATTCAGAGATAGCCTTTCGGCAGAGAGCCTTCTCCTCATCCGTCATATTCTTTGGCTGGATTTCCATTCCAAGACGCCCGCTCATAGCTACATCAATACGATACTTCAAAGAAGTAGTGCGGAATACGGTATGGTTTGGCACAGCAGAGATATGACTTGCCATGGCGATGGCTGGGAAGAAATAGCTGGTTCCATACTGCATATAAATACGCTGCATGGCATCCGTATTATCACTTACCCAAAACTCATCAAAACCACGGAGCATGCCCCAATTGGCACGGCCACCGCCACTTGCGCAACATTGAATCACCACATCCTTATACTTAGCACGAATACGGTCGATAACCTTCGCAAATCCCTGATGATAAGCAATGTAGAGATGACTCTGTTCAGCTGCAGACAAGTATTGGCTGCCATGATTCATAATAGGCATATTGGCATCCCACTTAATGTAGGCTATATCTGGATATTTAGTAAGTAAATTGTCTACTACACCGAAAACAAAGTCTTGTACTTTTGGATTTGAGAGATCGAGCACCAGCTGGGTACCGCCACGGCCCAGAACAGCATCTCGCTTAGGAGCCTTGATAACCCAATCAGGATGCTTCTCATAGAGCATACTGGTAGTATTGGTCATTTCCGGTTCGATCCAGATACCAAACTTTACCTGGTTTTTCCTGGCATCGTTCAGCAAGCCTTCAATGCCATTAGGAAGTTTCTTGGTATCAACCACCCAGTCGCCGAGCGCACAGTTATCAGTAACACGAGGATATTTGGTTCCGAACCATCCATCATCCATCACGAAGAGTTCACCACCCATACTATGGATATCAGCCATCATCTGGTCCATTCCCTTTTGGTTGATGTCGAAATAAACACCTTCCCAAGAGTTGAGCAAGATATCACGCTCCTTATCTCCATGTGCCAAGATATATTTGCGTCCCCATTTATGGAAGTTTCTACTTGCACCGCTCAAGCCCTGTGTTGAATAGGTCAAAGCGAGTACTGGAGTTTTGAAAGTCTCACCTTTCTTAAGATGATATTCAGAGTTCTGTTCGTTAATACCGGCAAAAAAATAATGATATTCGGTATCATCGGTAACCGTCTTCAGCTTATAGTTTCCGCTATAAACCAAGGCTGCACCAATAACATTACCCGCATTTTCCTGTCCTTTACCATCGAGCGAGAACATGACTTCAGCATGATCGGTATGCGAATTGCGGGTACCATCATTGTTTCGGATTACAAATTCTCCTGGCTGCAGTTTTTCATGACTCAACTGTCCCTCAGCAGCCCAAGTACCGGAAAGATGACTCATCCAGACATCTCCGCGACGGATAGGAAGCATAGCCGATGCAAAGGTAGTCAGGGTAACAGTACCCTTTTCACCATTCAGAATCTCGGTCCATGCCTCAATCATATCAACATCATTGTATGCACGATACTTCAAATCTACCTTTATATTATATACAGGATCTTTCAGATGAACGGTCGTAACAGAAGCTTTTCCTTCGTTCTTCACATCACAGCCCGTAGCCACGAGTGCAGTTGAAAGATTGCCATCACTATGACGCATGGCAAGCGCCGCTTCAGCTGGAGTATTCAGTCCGTAAGCCGGATAAGCATCCATACGGCCATCAGTAGCGACCTTCAGATTCTGCAAATCGTTAGGATTCAACTTAGTACCAAAATAGAGATACTGGGCAGGCTTTCCATTCTCAACATCGAGAATGAGCGACATACCCTTTGTATTTACAGATACTTTTTCTGCCATCGCCGGAAGTGCGACAGTCATCAATATAAGTGCAATTGATTTTAACTTCATATTACCTTTCTAAGTTATTAGTTGCGTTTACAATTTCTATTTTGTGAGAGATGATTTCTCATTTTCACATCGCAAAATTATAAAAAAATCCAATACATTCCAATACTTTTTTGATTTATTTTTCGAAGAAAGCAGAAAAGGACAAACAATCAGCAAATAAAGCAAAGAAAACACTCCCGAAATCGAAAGAATTCCTAAAAGATAGTCCACTTTAAGAAATTCTTAGTATCTTTGCAATGTTATAGCTGATAACGATTTAGGTATAGTGGCTTGAATGTCCTATTTCTCAAAATCAGCAGAATGTGTAACGAAAAGATATATAGAGATATGAAACTAAAGATACATTTCAGTCATAAAGAAGAACTTTGGAACTCATGGTCGCATGCAGGAGGTATCCTGATGGGCTTTGTTGTGGGAGCCATCTTCTTATATTGGTGCTTTACGATGCATAACGGATGGGCTACGGCGGGAGTTATCCTCTATCTGTTCGGTATGCTGATGTCTTACATCGCCTCAACGGTTTACCATGCTGTTTCTGCCTGGAGCAAATGGAAGGAGCGACTGCGCAAATGGGACCATGCCGCCATCTACTGGCATATTGCCGGTTCTTACTCGCCAATCACGCTCATTGCGATGCGAGAGCAGGGATATTGGGGATGGAGTCTTTTTATCTTTATCTGGGCTTGCGCCATTGCCGGAACCATCATGAGTTTTGCCAGACTCAAGGATCACAGCAACCTGGAGACCATCTGCTTTGTAGGCATGGGATTGTCGGTACTGGTTGCCTTTAAACCTTTGATAGACTCCGTATCCACCGCCACAGTCTGGTGGATTATTGCCGAAGGCGTCTGCTACATTACGGGCGCCGTATTCTACAGTATCAACAAGAAGAAATACATGCATTCCGTGTTCCATTTTTTCGTTTTAGCTGGTAGTATCTGCCACATCATTGCAGTTTGGGATATTCTCATGAAATATATCTAAACGACTTAATAAAAAGCATCAAGGCATCGGGAAGTTTTTGCTTTCCGATGCCTTTGTTTTTTATAAAGTTCTATATTACAAGACATTCATATCATACTCTTCTTATAATATAATAAGGTGGAATTGTTAACAATACGTTAAAGTATAAAAATAATTGCCCAAAAGTTTGGAAGTTATCGCAGAAAAGCATACCTTTGCAGTGTTCTATTGAAGTAGTACACTAAAACTTTAAAGATTATGATACAGATTAAAGACATTGATTTCAGATACCCAGGTAGCAAGCACCTTGTATTTAGAGATTTCTCTTTGGAACTCAAGGAGAACAACATTTATGGCTTGCTCGGTAAGAATGGTACAGGCAAGAGCACCCTGCTCTACCTCATCAGCGGATTGCTCCGCCAGCAACAAGGTACCATTCTCGTGGATGGCATTTCGGCACAAGATCGCAGAGCCGAGATGCTGAAGGACATCTTCATGGTGCCTGAAGAGTTTGAACTGCCCAACGTTTCCCTCGCCACCTACGTGAAGATGAACCAGGGATTCTATCCAAACTTCTCGCAGGAAGTGCTGGACCGTTGCCTCAAGGATTTTGATTTACCACTCTCTCTCAAGTTGAACGAACTCTCGATGGGACAGAAGAAGAAGGTATTCATGAGTTTCGCACTCGCCACGGGTACCCGCTTTCTTCTGATGGACGAGCCAACCAATGGTCTCGACATCCCATCGAAGAGCCAGTTCCGTAAGGTCATCGCCAACAACATGACGGAAGACCGCACCCTCATCATCTCTACTCATCAGGTGCACGATGTAGAGTCGTTGCTCGACCACATCATCATCATGAACCAGAGCCAGCTTCTGCTCGACACTTCGGTTTCAGACATCTGCGAGAAATACACCTTCGAATACCGCAACCCACAGGAAATGGACGACACCGTGCTCTACGCCGAGCCAACCCTGCAGGGTAATGCCGCCATCTGCAAGCGACAGGAGGGTGAGCAGGAAACACAGATGAACCTGGAGTTGCTCTTCAATGCAGTAATTAATGGAAAATTAAACGATTAAAAATTAGACGATTATGAAAAAGAATCTCGATTTAAATAGATTAGGAATGGTTATCCGTTGGGATGTATTAAACAACTGGACCTATAATTTGGGAATCATTGCAGGACTCGCCATCTGTTTTTCAATTGCAAACATCATCCGGCTTTACAGAATTAGTGGCTTTATTGCAGCATCCCATGAACTAGATGCCATGACCGACAGTTATAAGGAATCCGCATATATGTTCTTTGGATTCATTTCTTTTATGGTCATTTACGTATTGGCATCTTGCATCTTCAGAAATATGAAGACCAAGTTACAGCGCGAAAGTTTCCTGATGATTCCTGCCACTAACCTGGAAAAATATGTGGCTCGATACCTGGTTGTTACCGTTGGTGGTCTTGTGACTTTGCTAGGAGCCTTGGTCATTTCAGATATTATCCAGCTCATCTTTAGCTTTTTCATCACTCCAGGCTTCCATATCAGCCTTACATGGCCAGTACTCAGTCACACCATTTTTGCCCTTTCACCAATAGACAATTCTTGGCAAACAATTCTGGTAGTCTACTCCTTCCTGATATTTGCCCATTCCTTCGCAACCCTGGGAGGAGCCTTCTACCGTAAGTTTCCTGTGCTTCTGACAGCATGTACGGGATTGGCACTTTGTCTGATTTTGGGTTATATTATCAACGAACTGGATGAAGCCGGATGGCTTGATTTCGTAGGAACCTTGTACATCGAAGAGGGTTCTTCTGCTCAATATTGTGCTGTATTCACCTCGTCGGCAGTATTTCTTGCTTTGGCTGCCTTCAACTATTGGGCATCCTACAAGCTCTTCACCCGCATGCAGGTTATCTGCAACAAGTGGATCAACATCTAAGAATTAAAATTTGAAGATTATGATTTTCAGTAATGATAAAGCAATATACGTACAGATAGCCGAGCGATTGAGCGATGAAATTCTGGCGGGCAAGTACAAGGAAGACGAGCGAATACCGAGCGTCAGGGAATACGCCGTGCTGCTGGAGGTGAACGCCAACACAACCGTGAAGGCATACGACCTGCTTGCCACCGACGAAATTATCTACAACAAGCGAGGCCTGGGCTATTTTGTTTCCGCAGGAGCCAAGAAGCAGATCAAGAAAACCCGCAAAAAGGAGTTTATGAAAGAAAGACTCCCGGAACTCGCCCGACAAATGCAGCTTCTCGACATCTCCATCGATGAAGTGAAGGAAGAGTTGGAGAAGAATCTCAAAAAGATAAAGATATGATGACACTATTCATCCTCAAATATATATTTATAGCTTCTGTCTTTGCCTTATATATAATAAGGTGTATGTAATAACGTTTTAAAAAAAGAGTTACGCTTGCAACTTTCTGAAAGTTGCAAGCGTCTAATGGTTTAAATTGATATCCATAAAACGAAAGTAATATGTCATTAATTCATCTAAAAGACGTCAATAAGACCTACCAGGGTGCTCAGCCACTCCATGTGCTGAAGGGCATCGACCTCGACATCGAACGTGGCGAGTTCGTCAGCATCATGGGTGCTTCCGGCTCGGGAAAATCCACCTTATTAAATATATTGGGTATTCTCGACAACTACGATACGGGCGAATACCGACTCAATGATGTGCTCATCAAAGACCTCTCGGAAACCCGTGCTGCCGAATACCGCAACAAGATGATAGGCTTCATCTTCCAGTCGTTCAACCTCATCTCGTTCAAGACAGCGGTGGAAAACGTGGAACTTCCACTCTTCTACCAGGGCGTGAGCCGCAAGAAGCGCCACGAACTGGCAATGGAATATCTCGAAAAACTGGGCTTGAAGCAATGGGCCAACCATTATCCTAACGAGATGTCGGGAGGACAGAAGCAGCGTGTAGCCATCGCCCGTGCCCTCATCACCAAACCCGAAATCATCCTTGCCGATGAGCCTACCGGAGCCCTCGACTCCAAAACGAGCGTGGAAGTGATGGACCTGCTGAAGGAACTGCACCAGAAAGAGGGAATGACTATCGTGGTGGTAACCCACGAAAGCGGTGTTGCCAACGAGACCGATAAGGTTATCCATATCAAGGACGGACTCATCGGAAGCATCGAAGACAACAGAGACCATCATCTCGTATCGAAAGACTACGTGAAATAACTTTGAACTTGGAACATGAGAGAATTAATCAAAGAAATATGGAGCACGTCGAAGCGCAACAAGCTCCGCACTTCGCTCACGGGATTTGCCGTTGCCTGGGGAATCTTCATGCTGATATTCCTGCTGGGCGCCGGCAACGGACTGATTAATGCCCAGTTGCAGCAAAGCACCCGATTCCTTGCCAACTCCATGCGAGTATTCCCGGGCGAAACCTCCAAGGCTTACAAGGGACTGAAGGAGGGCAGAAGCATCACGCTCAACGACAAGGATATCCTCATCAGCAACAAGACCTACGGCCAGTATGTAGATGATGTGGGCGGAAGACTGGAACAGTATAACGTGAACATCAACTATGGCGATAATTATGTGGCAAGCCAGTCATTGGTGGGTGTGGCTCCTACGCATCCCAAAATCGACAAGACGGAGCTGATAGCCGGACGATTCATCAACGAAATCGATATGAAGGACCAGCGCAAGAATGTGGTGCTGAGCCGAAGCCAGGCCAAGGAACTCAGCAAAGACTACCGTTCGCTGGTGGGCAAGAACGTAAAGATCAGCAACCTCAACTTCCAGGTGGTAGGAATCTACAAGGATGATGAATCGCGCAACAATACCGATGCCTTCATTGCCTACTCCACCATCAAGACCATTTACGCCAAGGGCGATGATGCGGGAAGTCTGGAGTTTACCATCAAGAACCTGAAGACCAAGGAAGATAACGAGCAGTTTGAGAAGAACTATCGTGCCAGCATCAACAACAACCATCAGGCAGCACCTGATGACGAACGAACCATCTGGCTCTGGAACCGATACATGGACAACATCCAGATGAACCAGGGAATCGCCATCATGCAGACGGCACTCTGGATAGTAGGTCTGTTCACCCTGCTGAGCGGAATCGTGGGCGTAAGCAACATCATGCTCATCACCGTGAAGGAGCGAACCCGAGAGTTTGGCGTAAGAAAAGCCATCGGCGCCAAGCCTTGGTCGATACTGAAGCTCATCATCACCGAGAGCATCATCATCACCTCATTCTTCGGCTACATCGGAATGGTCTGTGGCGTGGCGGCAAACGAAATCATGGACGCAACTATCGGCCACACCACCATAGATACCGGACTGTTTAAAGCCGCCATGTTTGTGAACCCTACGGTGGGCATCGGCACCTGTATCGGCGCCACCATCACCATCGTCATCGCAGGCACCATCGCCGGACTCATCCCAGCCATCAAGGCTGCAAGAATCCGACCGATAGAGGCGCTGAGAGCGGAGTAAACTATAAATTATTATTATGCGATTAGATTTAGATACATATAAAGAGATTCTCGACACCATCACGAGGAACAAGAGCCGCAGTCTGCTTACGGGCTTCGGCGTGTTCTGGGGCGTGTTTATGCTCATCGCCCTGATGGGTGGCGGACAGGGACTGAAGGAGATGCTGCAAAACAACTTCACAGGCTTTGCCACCAACACCGCTATCATCTGGGCGCAGAACACCACCAAACCCTACAAGGGATTCAACAAGGGGCGCTCCTGGCAGATGGAAGAGAAAGACCTGGACAGATTGCGCCACCAGGTGCCCGAACTCGATGTCATTACTCCGCTGCTCTTCGGCGGCAACAAGTCGGTAGTGTTTGGCGACAAGAAATTCAGCGGCAGCACCCAGGGCGTAAATCCCGATTACGCCCTGGTTTCTGCGCCACAGATGTTTTACGGCAGATACATCAACGAGATGGATGTGCGCCAGCAGCGCAAGGTTTGCGTCATCGGCAAACAGATTTACAAGAATCTCTTTCCTGGCGGCGGTGATCCGTGCGGCAAGAGCGTAAGAGTAGACTCTACCTATTATATGGTGATAGGGGTAGATTACCGTTCAGGCAACGGCATCAATTTCGGCGGTCGTGCCGATGAAACCATCACCCTGCCCCAATCGGTTTTGCGCAGCGCTTATAACCGGGGTAAGGCGGTTGACATCATAGCCACCACCGGCAAACCGGGCGTAGTAATGAGCAGCATTGCCCAACGGATGAGAGAAACCGTAGCAAGAGCCCACAGCATAGACCCTACGGACGAAAAGGGCATTATGGTGTTCAATACCGAAGTTCTCTTCCAAATGCTCGACAACCTGTTCAAGGGCGTCAACTTCCTCATCTGGCTGGTAGGCATCGGTACCCTTCTCGCCGGCGCCATCGGAGTTTCCAATATCATGATGGTAACGGTAAAGGAGCGAACCACCGAGATAGGCATCCGCCGAGCCATCGGAGCCACGCCTAAGATGATTCTCTCGCAAATCATCTCCGAGAGTATTCTCCTCACCCTGGTAGCCGGCATGAGCGGCATTCTCTTCGGTGTTGCCATCCTGCAGATGCTAGAGATGGCGAACACCACGGATGGCATTCTTACCGCCCACTTCCAGGTAGATTTCTGGACGGCCATCTCTTCTGCCATCCTCATCTGCATTCTCGGCGGCCTAGCCGGACTCGCCCCTGCATGGCGAGCCATGAGCATCAAACCGGTAGATGCGATGAGAGACGAATAAAAGAAAATATAAGATATAAAAGATATGAAAAAGTATTCAAAGTTGATTGTTGCGGCGATTGTCGCCTTGATCTTCATCGGAACCTTCGTGTTCCTTTATGAGAAATCGCAGCCTAAGCCTGTGGAGTATACTGAGTTTACTCCTAAGATGGCTGATGTTTTGAAAACTACCGTCATCACGGGCAAGATTGAGCCTCGCAACGAGGTGAGCGTAAAGCCTCAGATTAGCGGTATCATCACCGAGATTTGCAAAGAAGCAGGTGATTATGTTCAGGCGGGCGAGGTTATCGCCAAGGTAAAGGTGATTCCGGATATGGGACAGCTCAGTTCGGCTCAGGCTCGTGTGCGCCTTGCCGAGATTAACCTGAAGCAGGCACAGGTAAACTATGGACGCGAGGAACAACTCTACAAGAAGCAACTGGTCAGCGCCGATGAGTTTGATAAGGTAAAGCAGGCGATGAAACAGGCACGCGAGGAGGTTACCGCTGCCGAAGATGCTCTCCAGGTGGTGCGCGATGGTGTAAGCAAGAGCAATGCCAGCGCTTCTTCCACCCTCATCCGTTCTACCATCTCGGGCATTATCCTCGATATTCCGGTCAAGGTGGGTAACTCGGTGATTCTTGCCAACACTTTCAACGATGGTACTACCATCGCCAGTGTGGCAAACATGAACGACCTTATCTTCCGTGGCAATATCGATGAAACCGAAGTGGGAAGTCTCGTTACAGGAATGCCGATGAAGATTACCATCGGAGCCTTGCAGAACCTCAACTTCGAGGCTAACCTGGAATATATCTCACCTAAGGCTGTAGAAAACAATGGTGCCAACCAGTTTGAGGTAAAGGCAGCCATCCGTTCTACCAAGGGCGGCAAGATCCGTTCTGGTTACAGCGCCAATGCCGAGATTGTACTGGCCAAGGCTACCCATGTACTCACCGTTCCGGAGAGTGCCATCGAGTTTAGCGGTGATTCTACCTTTGTATATATCATAAAAGGTAGCGACAAGAAGAAGACTTATGAGCGCAAACAGGTAACCACCGGTTTGAGCGATGGAGTAAATATAGAAATCAAGAAAGGTCTGGGACTCAAGGACAAGGTTCGCGGTCCTCAGGTAATAGCAGAAAATAAGGATGATGACGAATAGTCATCATCCTTATTCTTTTTTATAGGCATCAGATAACTTAGATGTTATCCTTTTCGATATCCTTGAAGTAGCGGTAAGTACCCACCTTCAGTTCATCGCAGGCAATCTCATCACAAACGATGATGCCATGCTGGTGCTGCTGCAGAGCGCTGATGGTCCAAGCCTGGGTAACAGGACCTTCGATGGCAGCCTGCAGGGCGCGGGCCTTGTTATGACCGTTGCAGAGAATCATTACCTCCCGGGCAGCCATCACGGTACCCACACCTACGGTCAGAGCCAGACTAGGTACCTTCTCAGGATCATTATCGAAGAAACGGGAGTTGGCAATCTTGGTATCTGTTGTGAGCGTCTTTACTCGGGTGCGAGAGGTAAGAGAAGAGAATGGCTCGTTGAAAGCGATATGCCCATCAGGACCGATACCACCGATAAAGAGGTCGATGCCACCCGCTTCTTCTATCATCTGCTCATAATGACGGCACTCCTCTTCCAGGTTCTCGGCATTACCGTTCAGGATATGAATATTCTCCTTAGGACAGTCGATATGATTGAAGAGATTGGTCGCCATGAAAGAATGATAGCTCTCAGGATGAGATTCCGGCAAACCTACATATTCATCCATATTGAAGGTGATGACATGCTTGAACGAAACCTTGCCTTCTTTTACCGCCTTTACCAGATTGGCATACATGCCCTGAGGTGAAGAACCGGTTGGCAAACCCAGAACAAAAGGCCGTTCAGCAGTTGGTTGAAATCTGTTAATTGTTTCAACTACATGATCAGCTGCCCACTTTGACAGCTTCTCATAATCTTTTTCGATAATAACACGCATAATCTATTTCTTATTGTTGAGTTGTAAAATTCAGAAAACAAAAGTAATAAAAAACTGTTTCATTACCGCTAAAAGATGGCAAAAATTATATTTTTTTACAGCTTGCGGTATCAACTTCTTCATAGCCCTCCTGCTCTACATATTCATCGAAACCGATGCTGATATCGGCGCCATTCTGCTCGAAGAGACGCAGTAATTTCTGCTGCATATCGGGCGCAATGAGGATGGCGCCGCGCTTCGCCTTGCAATAGGTGCTTTCGCTGATATAGGGCGAAAAGTGCCAGAAATGAGGCGTATTGGCAGAAGGTATCGTACCGAACATGCGGCGGAATCCGCGTGCCATGCGTATGATCTTCTTCTGAAGCCGATAGGCGCAGCCCTGCTCGTTGCAGGCTATATGGTCAGGGTTCAGAATACTGAACACCTTCTCCGACTTACGCAATTTCTGATAACGCTCAAAACGAGCACAAAGGTGATGTACCGGGCACGCCTCCTTGAGACATACCGTATCAATGGAATGGATTGAAATATTGTTCATACTAATTACTTTTTTAGTTGGATAAATTATTTTTTCTTCGAAAGATTGAGAGGCTGTTATCGGCAAAGAGCCAACTGGCAAACCACAGACAGCCAACTAGCCGCAATGAGAACAGTGGGCTGTTCTAGTCAGACAGCTATCGGAAAAGCGAGAGAAAGAATTTTAAGAAAGGAACTGCGAAAAACTCTTCACTCTTCACCTAACCCCCGGAAATGCCGATAAACAAAGGGGATTCGAGGGGTGAAGAGTTGTTTCTCACTCTTCACCCACTCTTCACCACTCTTCACCCATCTGCCGCTTAGCTATATTATCAGATTCTTACAAGCAGATAGGCCTGACCCTTCTTGGTATGCTTCATCTTGCAACCCAGGAGTTTGAGCGACTGGCCGATGCGAATCTTGGTACTCAGATTACTGATCAGCATCGGAAATCTTTCGTGCAGAACCTCGAAAACATCCGAACAGATGAGCCATTCGCCCATTTCATTATCCTCGGGAACACGGAAGCAGCTCTTCAGCATCGACTCAAAATCATCTACCTTGAAGAAAGGAAGATTGCACTTCTGAATACGATCCACCTCGGCATTGGTAAACCAGTAAGGGGTCTTCTTATGGCAAAGCTCATACATAACTTGTGCATAGAGCTGGTCATAAATGATGGGTGAACCGTTGTCGATATATTCACCTGCCGGAATGTGCAGACAGACGAATCGGCGGCTACCCGTAGGGTCGCAGAGCGGATGCTCATCATTGGTGGTTGCCAGGAAGGAAGCATAACGCGGACGGTCATCCTGACACTTGCCGAAGATAGGGCGCCCATTCACCTTCACCTTCGAAAGCATCTGCTTCAGCTTGCCCTGCTGCGATGGTCCCATATTCGCAAACTCATCTATGTTGACAAAGAGATTATGAGTGAGCGCCATCTCGGAATCAAACTTATTGGCAAAGTTGATGTGGTCGAGGAAATACTGGCGCAGATGATCCGGCAGCAGGCGATAGGCAAAGGTACTCTTGCCGCAACCCTGCTTGCCGATAAGCACAGGAGTGGTTTCGTTGCCATGAAACATATCCATCTGCAACCAGTGAGCCACAGCAGAACGGAGCCAGGTGGCGCACCATCCCAACTGTTCACTTGTAAGCCCCGGAATCCTGCCAAAGAGTTCAGCCACATGGTTCTTACCATCCCATTCCGGCAGGTTCTCAAGATATTCCCTGATAGGGTCAAACTCCGGAACCTCTTCAGAACGTACGAACTCCTCAATATCCTGTCGGGGCGACTTCTTTCCTCCCACACCCAACCGCTTGGCGTGACGGACGATAGAATTGAAAGCCTCCGGAGTCAGCACCTTCCAGGTTGAGTCAGAAGATTCCTCCTCTTCCCCACCGGTTTCCGGTTCCTCTTCTACGGCCTCCTCGGCTTCGTCCTCATTCTTTGAGAGAGTGAAATACTCGGTTTTACCACTTAGCACATTTCTACGGAAGAGATAATACTCATCGAGAAAACTCTCAACAAGAGAGAGTGCAGAAATTTCGTTTGTCATCTTATCTGATGACGATAAGGTTTTTAAATTTTCCTTCATAATTAATTTTTTTAGTTAATAATAATCATCTTTTTGCCCTTATATATAATAAGGTGAAGAGTGGTGAAGAGTGGGTGAAGAGTTGTCTCTATCTCTTCACCCCTCGAAACCCCTCTGTTTATGGGCATTTCCGGGCTTCAGGTGAAGAGTGAAGAGTTTCAGCTCATTCATGGCTCAGCATTTCGCCGCTCTTTCGTTTTCGATTGCAAAGTTAATACTTCCCTTCACCGATTCCAAATTTTCCCCGCCACCTTCCCGCTACTTTTCTGAAATCAGGGAAGAAACAAGGGGGCTACGGGGAAAAGTATGGGGAATTTCTCCAAAATCCTTTTCTTAATCTGGATAATTTGCTTCGAATTCGCTCATTTGTGTAGAAGATAATTTGCCTAAAAACAATTTAAAGAATAGAACTTTTAGCAAACGTGTTACACGAATTGAGACACCTTAGCCGTAATTTTGCAGCCGAAATAAAAAAAATTGTATTATGACATTAAAAGAATTACTCGACTCGCTTTCGTTCGACGAAATTGCACCTTTCCGCATAAGGCATTATCATACGATTATGCGCCAGGAGATTTTTTTGTGGATCTGCTTCCTAAAATATTTTGTCCCAGACTTGACAATACTCTTGGTAAAGAAATAAGAATAGATGTGGCTTATTACGAATAAAAAATGACTTCAAACAATATTTAAGAGTATAGAACGTTTTCCATATAAAAAGATTCAAAATATGACTGCATTGGAGAAATATATTTGGATAGTAAGAACACTCTATAACAAAGGAGATAGAGGGTTGTCGCTGAAAGAACTCAACGACAAGTGGATACATGACGAGAACATCAACAATGGAGAGCCTTTGCCACGGCAAACCTTCGACCGGTGGAAAGGAAACATTCTGATGATACTCGGCGTGAACATTGAATGCCGGTTAAAAGGCGGTTATCGCTATTACATCTCCAACCCAGAATGTTTGAGTAAAGGTGGGCTCATCCGTTGGCTACTTGATACATATTCTACAGCAAATACCCTGTCGCAAAGCACTCAGTTGAAAGACAGAATTCTTGTTGAAGAAATACCATCCAACCGTAACTACTTGACAGACATCATAGAGGCGATGAAGAACAACCATGTGGTGGCGCTGACATACAAGAGTTTTATACATGGCTCCTCTCATACGTTTTCTGTAGAACCTTACAGCCTAAAGATGTTCAAAAAAAGATGGTATTTATTGGCGAAGAATCTCGTTGATAACAATCTGCGTATCTATGGGCTTGACCGTTTGGAAAATTTTGAGGAAACCAAAGAGCATTTCACGATGCCCAAGAATTTTGATGCAAATACCTATTTTTCCTCATTCTATGGAATAGTAACAGACGAGACCATCCCATTGCAACGCATTGTGGTTCGGGCAAATAGACAACATCAGCATTATCTTCGTTCTCTGCCACTACATCCTACCCAGAAAGAGATATTCACCTGTAAGGACTACGCAGACTTCGAACTGACATTGCGTCCTACCTATGATTTCATTATGGAACTGTTACATTTTGGAAATATGATAGAGGTATTGGAACCACAATCCCTACGACAGACCATGAAAGGTTGGGTAAGTGACTTGTGGGAGTTATATGAAAACGACTAACAAAATATAGATTATGGAAAGATTTGATATTAACAAAGAGCTCAAAAACTTAGAAGGACTGTCTGTCAGAGCTAAATGCTCTGCATTGGATGACCTATGCTGTACGCTAAGAGAAGCCATATCAGATATCAGTAATGCCAAAAATGAGATTTTGGAAGAATACAAGCGTTCTTGCCGAAAGAAATTCATCGATGAGATCAATTCGGAGATTAAAGCAAACTTCGATGGCAGAATACCCTACGTGGACAATTACGGATATCAAGTTAGCTACGATGGGATTACCACGTATATCAACTTCTCATGTATAGAAGGAGAATGGTATATCTATTTTACTGTATTGGAAGGTAGCCTGAAGCCTGTAAAAGAACTTGTCAAAAGAATGGGAGGTGATTCCGAATCCCTGGAGCTACGTGTTTCAGAAGAAGAACTTATTTGGAAATTCCGGTACGCTTTTTTCTCTACAGATGAATCTACCCGTTTAATCCAGGAAAACCTGGCCATCGAAGAAGAAGTTATCTTCAAGTTCGGTGACCAGGCTAATACTGTCAATTCAGAAAACTGGAAAACAATACCATTAGAAACCATGGATTCAAGAACAGATTGGGTTGTAATTCTGACTGATGACGCAGAAGCTTATCTCAATGAAATAAATGCAATAGTTGCAAAAATGAAGCATCCCAAGACTTGCTTTGTGATAAATTTGCATCCATGTGCCAATTACAAGCATTTACAGAAACTATGGGACAATTATATCATGACAGACAAGGAATCTGTAGGAGTACTTCTTAATTTTATACATCATCACTTGGTGAATCCAAGTAGGATAACTTTCTCCATACAAGAATTCAGAGAATACAGCGTTACATATCCACTTGTGAGAGCTGTCTCTACTGAAATCGGGAAGAAAGTCACAATTGATTCTAACGCAAAAGCTATATATTATGGTCTATGCTTCGAACTGAATTGTGAATTTGCAGATTCTTACATGAAAACGTTTAATGAAAATTTAGACGAAATGGGTGAAGATATTGGTTTGCAGTGGTCTATCCAAAACTCTACAGACAATGTTGTAGAGGTTCTATACTTGTACGAACCAAAAGTTTAATTATAAAACATATTAATTATGAACAATTTAACAAAACAACTGGCTAACTTATATGAGCCAAAGTGGAATGAACTGAAACAACAGTTGGATGCTAAAGGCATCAAGGTACAAGCACCTTTTATGCTGGGTGTAGCATTGGAACATAACAACCAAGGAGGTTATGTTGACGAGAGTTGGTGGACTGATGCCGACTTGAAAGTCATGGTGTTCGGGAAAGAACCTCTCAATTGGCCTATGCCAATATTGGATGATGGCTCCCAAGTACAGTCTGATGATTTCGTAGAACTATACCAACGTTTTTATTCTGACAACTATAAAGGGGAATATTTCCTTACAGATTCTGACAACCACTTGGCTAAGAATAAGTTCTTCAGCATGGGATTCAATGGTATCATGTCGGGTATCAAAGACTTCATTCTCGGCGAACAGTATTCCGACAAGAAAGTAGCATACCTTTGGAACAACATTTCAAAGTTGTCTGTAGGTGGACGCAATGGAGTTTGTAAAGAAATACATGAGTTAGAGAAAAAATACTTTCATGTCATCCCTCAGGAGATAGAAATAACAAAGCCCGATGTTCTTATCTTCCTGACTGGTCCTGGCCAAAACACCTATTACAGGTACATCCAAGAGAACTTCAACGTAAAGGGTTCGCCAAAACCTTTGGCCGGAATTGATGTTGATGCAGTGGCAAAACTTGATATTGAAGGCATCAGTCTTGCCTACAAGACCTATCATCCAACAGCAACCAAGGATGGAGATAGAGGCATCACAGATGCCGAGAAGTGGAAGTATTATCATGCCATCTTGGATGACATAAAGGAACATATACAAGATTTTTTCTAAAAGACAAATAGGTAAACTTATGGGAATTGCGACATTTAATAGCATATTGCACCATATGCGGAATAGAAACGCTGATAGTACGGATGATGACATCTTTGAAGATGAACTCCATAATACTATACGTAGGCTGAATTTTGCTGAAGAACAGGATGAAGCCAAGACTCTCCTGTCCGACCTTCGGTCTATGGCAGAAAAACAAAAAATCTGCCTTGTTGAGTATGTGCTTTTGGATTTTGTCATGGGGAAAGGGTGCACGGAATGTTCGAAGACCATTTGTGAAGATGCTTTTGGCAAGCATCCTACGTTTGCCGACATGATGCGCCATCCTTGGTTCAAGCACCTGATGAGTCATCCTGTAGCAACAGAGCCCTACAATCCGCTTCCTCCTATAGTACGTAATGATGCCTACTATTGGCATAGCTTCCATTTTCCTCTATTCTACTATCTTCAGGAAGGTAACAGTTTGGCTTTGGAAGTATTGGATTATCTTGCGACAAAAGGCGACATTCTTTCCATGGAGCGTGTGTCACTTTACTACTTCGATAAATGTCAATTTTCCAAGGCGTTTCTTTTATTTAAAGCATTGCATGAGAAAATGCAGACAACCGAATGGTATGATTGGGCGATTAAGCAAGAAATCACTGCCAAACTCGCTCGTCTATATACCTCTGGATTAGGTGGAGAGCAAAATCTCGATAAAGGGGCTCAATACTACAAAGAGCTTGAAAATGGTAACGACTGGGGAGAGAAAGCAGAATACCAGTTAGGATGGTTGGCTGAGCGAAGGCATAACTATATAGAAGCGATGTGGTACTATAGGAAAAATATTGATCGCCACGAGTATGGCAAGTACAGCTTCTACAGGAGAGATAAAGACTTGTTTCCACTTCGATTGGAGATTGCTTTTAGACAGATGAAGAAGAAGCTCAACCCTATAGTTGACTGTCTGACACTTGCGACTTGCCAAAAATGTAACGACATGGTTCTTCAGTTGAAGGTCATGATGAATGCAATAGTCACAATTGAATGGGGTGACGGTGAAACTGAATCAGTAAAATGGAAAGTGGATGACTGGGGACAGGTAAGACATTCATATCAATCGCCAGGCTATTACTGTATTACAATAAAAACAGACGAGGAGAACGTATTGACGGGATTCCATATTGTTTCTCACAAGGCAATATGCTCAATAGATGTTTCCGGCTGTAAGGGATTGACGCATCTATTGTGTCCAAATCAAATGTTGAAACAAATGTCTTTAAGCAAGACTGAATATCTCTCTGTGCTTGATGTACATGGAAATAGGCTGCAAAGAATCAACCTCAGAAAGAATCCGTTGCTTACAATCGTTGATTGTTCTAACAATCCGTTGCAAAAGATAGAAGCAGTGAAGCATCCTCCATTCAGTTTAATGTGCATAAGAAAAACAAGGCTGGGAACTAAAGCAAAAAGGAGATTTCATGAAATCGTTCGTTTGAATGCAGGTCGAATATTGAGTGAGGGCTTTGTTAACCAATTGACAGAGCCGCTTTTGCCTACGTTGCTGTTTTATATAAAGAACAGCACTTGGGAAGATGTCTTGGCATGCTTGCAACAGGAAAACGAAGATTCAAAGGTAAATAATAACTTCACGGTATTGCACAGAGTCTATACCTTGCTTAAAGCATATCGTCACGTCACTCCGTGCCCATACAAAAATGGTTTTATGTGGGCGTCAGGAACATGGGTCGTTATTGCACATAAGTTTAAAACCAAAAGGACGGGGCAAATAGTAGAAAGTCAGGCTCCCGAAGCAGAGTTCTATTTGTATGAACGCCCTTGGAGTATGATTCTTGGAACACCAGTAAAAGCATGGGACAATCGCCTACCTTTCATGATGCTTCCACAACATCCAAATGCCTACTATGCAGCCATGTGTTTATATAATATGGTGGACAATAACACTGAAATGAAGAAACATAAAATTCCTAAGATCACTTATGGAAAAGAAAGTTGCTAAAATAATTTTTCTTGACTTTGATGGTGTTCTGAATACAGAATACCATCAAAGACAATTACAGTTTGAAGGAAAAATATGGCAAGACAAGCACGGTGCCAGCTTTGATCCCGAAGCCGTAAAACAGCTGCAAGCCATAGTCGATAAGACTCATGCAGACATAGTAATAGAATCCTCATGGAAATATCTTGGCTTGGAGGCTATGCAGGAAATGTGGCAAGACAGACAACTGCCAGGAAGAGTAATTGACATTACTCCTTCTGTTGTCAGTGATAGCCTGTTGCTTTCTGCAGATTTGGAGCAAACCTCCCCATCTGCACTTCATTGTAAAGGTGCAGAAATAGCCTCATGGCTTCATGAGAATAATATGCAAGAGGTTCCGTATGTCATTATTGATGATGAGTATGTTATATTGGAATCTCAACTTTCTCATTTCATTTTAACCAATCCCTACGATGGTCTTATAGAAGAATTGGCAATGAGAGCCATTGGTATTCTGAATCGGCAATAAAAAAGCAAAATAATTTAATCTTAGTCTCGACGTGTCATAATTTGTGGGACACCATCGCCATATCTTTGCACTCAGTTAAACAACTAAAGTTTCAAAGATATGACTAATGATAAATCAAACAAAGAGTTGGATAAATCTACTTTGCGTATTACTCCATTCAATATGATACTTCGTCAGATTCTTGTTGTTAATGCTTACGGAGACAAAAGCCTTCGCGATGAAATACTCCTCCAAGATGAACTGTTCTACAACACCGTCAGTCAGTTGAACTTTTCAAAGGATTCAAGCGAAGTGAGACAACTGTTGTCCTATCTTCTCGAATCGACAGGAGAGCCTGATAGTTATCTGGTGGAGGAGATTCTGCTGGACTTTGTGATAGGAAAGGGATGCACAGAATGTTCAAGGACTGTCTGCGAAAACATCTTTGGCAAGCATCCTACGTTTGCCGACATGATGCGCCATCCTTGGTTTGAACACTTGATGAATCATCCTGCACAAACCGAACCCTACAATCCGCTTCCTCCATTTGTTCGCGATGACGCTTTCTACTGGCGCAATTTCCATTTTCCTCTGTTCTACCATCTTCAGGAAGGTAACAGTTTGGCTTTGGAAGTATTGGATTATCTTGCGACAAAAGGCGACATTCTTTCCATGGAGCGTGTGTCACTTTACTACTTCGATAAATGTCAATTTTCCAAGGCGTTTCTTTTATTTAAAGCATTGCATGAGAAAATGCAGACAACCGAATGGTATGATTGGGCGATTAAGCAAGAAATCACTGCCAAACTCGCTCGTCTATATACCTCTGGATTAGGTGGAGAGCAAAATCTCGATAAAGGGGCTCAATACTACAAAGAGCTTGAAAATGGTAACGACTGGGGAGAGAAAGCAGAATACCAGTTAGGATGGTTGGCTGAGCGAAGGCATAACTATATAGAAGCGATGTGGTACTATAGGAAAAATATTGATCGCCACGAGTATGGCAAGTACAGCTTCTACAGGAGAGATAAAGACTTGTTTCCACTTCGATTGGAGATTGCTTTTAGACAGATGAAGAAGAAGCTCAACCCTATAGTTGACTGTCTGACACTTGCGACTTGCCAAAAATGTAACGACATGGTTCTTCAGTTGAAGGTCATGATGAATGCAATAGTCACAATTGAATGGGGTGACGGTGAAACTGAATCAGTAAAATGGAAAGTGGATGACTGGGGACAGGTAAGACATTCATATCAATCGCCAGGCTATTACTGTATTACAATAAAAACAGACGAGGAGAACGTATTGACGGGATTCCATATTGTTTCTCACAAGGCAATATGCTCAATAGATGTTTCCGGCTGTAAGGGATTGACGCATCTATTGTGTCCAAATCAAATGTTGAAACAAATGTCTTTAAGCAAGACTGAATATCTCTCTGTGCTTGATGTACATGGAAATAGGCTGCAAAGAATCAACCTCAGAAAGAATCCGTTGCTTACAATCGTTGATTGTTCTAACAATCCGTTGCAAAAGATAGAAGCAGTGAAGCATCCTCCATTCAGTTTAATGTGCATAAGAAAAACAAGGCTGGGAACTAAAGCAAAAAGGAGATTTCATGAAATCGTTCGTTTGAATGCAGGTCGAATATTGAGTGAGGGCTTTGTTAACCAATTGACAGAGCCGCTTTTGCCTACGTTGCTGTTTTATATAAAGAACAGCACTTGGGAAGATGTCTTGGCATGCTTGCAACAGGAAAACGAAGATTCAAAGGTAAATAATAACTTCACGGTATTGCACAGAGTCTATACCTTGCTTAAAGCATATCGTCACGTCACTCCGTGCCCATACAAAAATGGTTTTATGTGGGCGTCAGGAACATGGGTCGTTATTGCACATAAGTTTAAAACCAAAAGGACGGGGCAAATAGTAGAAAGTCAGGCTCCCGAAGCAGAGTTCTATTTGTATGAACGCCCTTGGAGTATGATTCTTGGAACACCAGTAAAAGCATGGGACAATCGCCTACCTTTCATGATGCTTCCACAACATCCAAATGCCTACTATGCAGCCATGTGTTTATATAATATGGTGGACAATAACACTGAAATGAAGAAACATAAAATTCCTAAGATCACTTATGGAAAAGAAAGTTGCTAAAATAATTTTTCTTGACTTTGATGGTGTTCTGAATACAGAATACCATCAAAGACAATTACAGTTTGAAGGAAAAATATGGCAAGACAGGCACGGTGCAATGAGAGCCATTAACATATTGAATCAACAATAAAACTTTCAAGGAATTTTAATTTAGTTCTAACCTGTAATAAATAATGGGGCACCATAGCCATACCTTTGCACCCAATAGCGTAATTAAAATTTCAAAGATATGGCAAATGATAAGTTAAACAAAGAGTTGGTTTCTCGTATGATGGACGATGCTGCATGGAAAGAACTCTCAAAAGACTTTCCATGGACAGAACAGTTGCTTGAGAAGTATATGAACTATGTGGACTGGAAAGAAATTTCAAGAAACTACGATGTAGTGTGGACCAAAAGCCTACTTGAAAAATTCAAGCACAGACTTGACTGGCACGAATTGACATCAAACAGTAGTACACTATTGTTTACAGAAGACAACATAGAGACATTTAAGGATTGTTGGGATTGGGAAGTGCTATCAGACAAGTCTTGTATCGACATGACCCACGAACTTTTAATCAAGTATGCTGACAGATGGAATTGGGCATACATAATAGATCGATATGGTGACGATTCTATTACCTACAATGAGGAATTTCTCGAAAAGTATGGAGAATATATCCCTGCCTCAGAGTTGGGCGGTTCAAAATTATGGGACTGTATTATAGAAAAACGAATAAAAGCACTGAAACAGGAAATACTGGCTTAAATTACTCTTTTATGGTACAGAACACTACTATTGTTAAATGATAGCATGCTGTGCATATGGTCTTAGTTGAAATACCTTTCATCTCTAAAGCTGTATGCATAGCTTTTGTCTTTACTATAATGCCACTTTTCCTGTAAAACCTAAATCAACAGTTACTACACCAAGAGCCTTGAATACTCTTCTCATAGTAGGTATAGTTATGCTGTAACATTTTGAAAGCTGATAAATTGCACATAAAGAACACACAATGGTTGAATTGGAGTAAAGAGAACATCAACTGAAAATAAAATCTAAAAAAAAGATATGATTTTCATTAATCCATTTAATTGTTGTACCTTTGCCATCGAAAAAAGTTGTTTGACAAGCAAACTTGTGTATAATGCAGAAGTTGAAACTATTGCCAAATCATCACCTATATTGAGGTGAAAAGCTCAAAAATAGCTCATTTTAAGCTATTCGGCAAATTTTAGTGTATTTTTTCTTAAAACAGACTGACAATGAATGAAGATAAAGATGAAATAGAATTCAGCTACGAAGTCTTCGACCGACAGCTCGACAACTTCTGCCGAATGCTCAGCATTCTGGTAGATGCATGGGAAGATTACAGTCCGCAGGAACTTACCTTCGATATCCGTTCGCTCTGCACCAAAGCCACCCGGCTCTGCTATATGGCAGAGAAAGATATGGTGCTGCAACACAACGACATAGCCAAACAGCGAAAGGAGCAGAACGAAACCCATGAAGTAAGCATCAGCATCATCGTAATGCAGAAGTTTACACCCCTGATGGCGCATATCATGGAAGACATGAAAAAGGGAAAACAGATAGAAGGAAAACGGATGAAAGTGGCGCCGCTGGATATGACCCGCATCCTGCCGAAACTCAACGAATTTTTCGAAACCGATGAACTGGGCAAAGGAAGTACTATCGATGTAAACGAAGTAACCAAACTCCAGAAAGAACTGTTACGCCAGGTAAAACCCACTCATATCCCCGGCGTAAAACCCGTAGAGCGCCTTTGGAATCTCTTCCAGCTATACAGCATGGCCTGTTATCTGATGCTCCACTTCCGCCAGCTGAGCCATTTCACCAACCTCGCCATGAGCGAAGAGCAGACCACCCGCCTCTTCGAAATGTCGCTACAGGAATATCAGGAAGAACCAAAGGGCATCAGCGACATAGACCGATACTTTACAACCCTGGAATATGACAACAACGGAAAGCAGCTCTCCGTCAGCCAATTGCTGGAAGTAAGAAAAACGCTAAAAGACGAGGTACCGGAAAATCTGCGCCTCGACTTTATGAAATATATAAGAGATACCCAACTGCTGGGCGCCCAGCTTGCCCACGTCAATTTTACAGCACAAGAATATCTCAAGCTGGTATCAGCCACCGTAAAATGGCACATCATCGAGCAGGAAATCTACGATTTGGAACATCCCGAAGGCATTCCGGAAACCCTTCCCAACGAGGTTTTCTACAAAGTAAAAGACGGCAAATACATCGACATGCAGAATCTGAAGGCTCAGATAGCCAAGATGTTGAAATTTGTTACCCGCAAGAACCACTGGTTCTGCGTATGGTGTGTATTGAATCACAACTGCATGCTTCAGGACAATCAGAACTTCGAAGCCTTTGCCACCCAGATGATGACTCCCGAATGGTTTGGCGACATCGACGATTATCTCCATTTCTCGGGCGACAATCTCCGCGACTACCGCCGTTATTTCTCAGAGATAGATTATCCGCAATGGGATGAAAAGAAGTTTAAGGAAATCAAGGACCTTTACAACATGACGAAATGGTCAGACAAGCTCCTCAGCAAGTTCCAGCATCTCTGCATCACGATGAATGGTGTGTTTGATAAGAAAAGCCTCTGATTCAGGCTTATTTTATGCATAAAAAACAGCTTTTAAATACCTGATTTACAAAATAATATTAAAAGTTCACAAGTTTGTGGTCCACAACCTTGTGAACTTTCATTTTTTTTGTTTATCTTTGCATCCGTAATCAAGCAAAAAATAACAATGGAAAAGGCATTCGTATATGGTATGTCGGTTGCCGGAAACAACTTCACCGACCGAATAGAAGAAACCAAGCGCATCAAGGCAGACTTTGAGCATGGCATCAACGTCATTCTCATCTCTCCCCGACGCATGGGCAAGACTTCGCTCGTCAAAAAGGTAATATCCGAAATTGATAATCCTGAGATAAAAGTGGTGTATATGGACATCTATGACTGCCGAAGCGAATATGATTTCTACAATCGCTTTGCAGAAACCATTATGAAATCTATGAGTAATAAGCTGGAACAAGTAGTAGAAAACATCAAGCAGTTCCTGGTAAGAGTTTCACCAAAAATCTCCTTTAGTCCAGATTCTACATCCGAATATTCTTTATCCCTAGGAATTACCCCTAAGGACTATTCCCCAGAAGAGATTCTGAATCTTCCGGAAAGAATAGCTCAGGAAAAGGGAATCCGCATGGTGGTCTGTATCGACGAATTCCAGCAAATTGGAGAGTTTCCTGATTCCTTAACCGTACAGAAACGCTTGCGTGGCGCCTGGCAGCATCATCAGAATGTATCATACTGTTTCTTTGGAAGCAAGAAGCATCTGATGGAAAACATTTTCCAAAACCGACGCATGCCTTTCTATATGTTTGGCGAGATGCTTCACTTGGATTGCATCCCTACAGAATATTGGGTGCCTTTCATCTGCTCCCGATTCGAGAAATACGGAAAGAAAATATCTGAGGAATATGCTACAAGAATCTGTAAAACCGTAAAGAACTATTCCTCCTACGTGCAGCAACTAGCTTGGAACGTGATGGCAGAAACCGAGAAAGAAGTAAACGAAGAAACCTTACAAAGTGGCATCAGCGCCTTGCTGCAACAATGTCATGGTCTTTTCGTACAGCAAACCGAGGGCTTAACCACCTATCAGCTCAATTTTCTGCGCCTCCTCTGCAGTGGCGTCCACTTAGGTTTCACCGCCCAGGCTGTAGCTGAAACCTATCCGCTGGGCAGCAAATCCAATATCGACCGCATCAAGAAAGCCCTCATCGACAAGGAATTGATTACCCTGGAGAAGGATGGAGTTTTCATCGCCGACTGCGTGTTCGAGCTTTGGTTTAAGAAGGAAATGATGTAAAATAGTACAGAATATAATCCCAAATGGCACCCAAAGGGTAGTAGCCTTGAAATTGGTAAACGTATTCTGGTCGATGTTGATAGGGAGAACGGTATAAGTATATACGTTGTTCAAATTGTTGCAATTGTTGAAAGCCATGTCACCGATACGCTCCAATGTGTATGATGTTGGGCGATTAGTAGAATGAGCAATTCTTCTTGGAGAGACAGGCATGACGGAGCTTACTTTGTTCTACACTCTTGAATGGTGGCAGTAGGCATTTCGTAACAGTGTCAAAGACGTTATCCAAAATTCTAAGACAATTGGTTGCAAGCCAAAGTAATGCGATATGCGCTTGGGCATCTTGTCTGCTTTCAGATTATGTAAACCATGTTCACATTGCCCATTGTCTGCAACTCATTGACTGTGGCATTAACCTCTACATTCAAAAGGAACAGCTTATATTATTGGACGATGAAGGACATCCGTCCCTCTTTCCCCGATAATGATAGCCACGCTTTCAACCTGTGCGCAATTGGAACGTGATAATATCTCATTCCGATTGCAGTCAGGAAGGAAGCGGTATATAGAGAAAGGTGGAAAACTCGGACGCAAGGTAGGCTCTGTAAAAACGGCAGAACAGATGAAAACCGAATATAGGGAAGTTATTAGTTTGCTCCGCAAGGGGTATTCCATTCGGGATGTGACAAAATTGAGTGGTAAAGGGGTAAGTACCGTACAACGAGTGAAGCGATTACTAAAAGTGCAATCACCGCAATAATACTATTGATTTTACGTTCTTTTCAAAGAAAGGGGTTGTGTGATAGTAGTTTAAAGGCTAAAAGCACTACTTTTGAATGCTGTTAAATATGGTAATGTTCAAAGTCACAATTTGTGATTTTGGAAAAAATGAATATAAATATGACAGATGAAATGAAGAAAAGTATTTTTATATTGGGAGCAGTTGTGCTTATGACATCATGCTCTACAAAAAATCAGACTGAATACACAAAATACATTAGGTAGGGTGTCCAGTTCTATGTTCCAATATTAACTCACTTGTTTGAGAGTTTTGGTT
>OGPO01000690.1_pt1 | contig 26580 bp, 22 predicted proteins | sample 1553041 | NCBI WGS metagenome assembly OGPO01 (sample SAMEA2580281, study PRJEB22360) | human gut metagenome | biome: human gut; feature: human-associated habitat; material: faeces | place: Denmark | collected 2008/2010 | reverse complement strand
CTACTAGTAAAGTACCTTTTAAGATAATAGGCTTACTAAAACCTTGTAACATTCTGTGCTGTTCAAAGTCTGCCCTTAAACTTTTATGTTCGCGAAGCTGATCTGATAGCTCTTGGAGGGTCAATATTTGAGCGTAACCATTAATAGGCACCATGGCTAAACAGGCACTAAACAAGCAGGCCTTTAAGAAACATTTAATCCACATACTTGACGCTTACTCCTTTTTTGAATGCTATTTAAAAAACATTAAACTAATCAACGCCCACACATAAACGCAAGACTTTATTATAAGGGGCGTTATTGTGTATATGGAGCCCCATGGGCTTGCCCGTGGGAGGTGTTAGAAAGAGCTAATTCATTATGCCTAATTAAGCTCTTAGCCTAGATAACTTTTTATCTTTATGAGGCAAACTTGCGAACTATCTCATCAGGTAGCACAAACAAGATATCTTGTGTTTTCATGTCTATGCCTACTTGAGTTGTGCTGGCCTTAGTTAATAATTCCTTAGTATTATTATCATATAAGCTATAGTGAAACACTAAGCGGTTTTCATACTCTTTTAAAGTAGCCTGCACCAGTACTTCTTGATGAAGCTTAATGTACTTTTTGTACTTAATTTTCATCTCAACTATAGGCCACATAATGCCACTGGCAACCATTTGCTCGTAGCCATAATCGCATTGTTTTAAAACTAAATCACGGGCTGTCTCTAAGAGCTTAGGATAATGTCCATGCCACATTACCCCCATAGAGTCGATATCATGAAATTGTATAGTGGCTACATAAGAAGCGCTGCATTTACTTTCCATAAGTTTGCTCATTATCGGTGTTAATAAAATAATCGTAAAAGTTAAACCACTGCTCAGGATAACTTGCTGCATAATATTCAAGGCGCTGAGCGTAATTTAAACATAATTCTTTTAGCTGAGCTTCCCTGTTGGTACGAGATAACTTAGATGGCATATCAAAACGTTCAAAAAAGATTTTTATGCCCTCTTGATCCTTAGTGCTAAAAAGCAAGTAAACATCGCATTTTAAAACGTTGGCTAAAATAAAAGGGCCTTGAGGTATAGCCGCTACTTTATCCATAAAAGGGACATGGCAAACAGCTTCTTTATTAGAAACAGCAACTCTATCAGCAGCAATAGCAATAAATTGACCTTGGGCTACTTTATCATCTAACACCATAGCGCTATAGGCATCAATGCTATCGACCTCAATAATATTGAGATCATCAACCTTAATGTATTTATCCATAATTTCTTTAAAGCGCTGTGAGTTTTTGGTGTACATCAAAGCATTAACTATAGTGCCATTTTTATTAGCTAAAGCACGACATACTTCCATATTGCCAAGGTGACAACATAAGATCACTACACCACGAGCATCCTTAGGTCGTGCACTTAACTCATTAAATATCTCTAATGAGTTTTGATCTCCCATAAAGGCATTACCATTGAGCACAATCTCACCATGCCAAGCTGCGATTTTATCGTACATGGCATTAGCAAAGGTATAAAAATGATGTAGCGAGGAAGTCTTAGTAACGAGAGGTAATCCTCTTTTACTCTTATAATCATTAACTGCCTTAAACCAATTATTAGAGGCTAATCGAGCCTTACTATCAAAGGCCCAAAAGCAACCTACTACCAAAAATAAGACAGCCTTAAAAGCGTAAGTGCCAAAATACTTACGAATAAAGAGCAAAATTTCCATTCCCAGTAGGCCTCGTTTTTCAGGCTTACTCTCCCATTGGTGATCTTTAGATACTGCCATTGCTCCTGCTAATGATTCACTCTTATGGCCATGAGACTCAAGCTCTTTTGCCTCGGGCAGTTCCTTGGCTTGTGCTTGTGCCTGATTGCCAGTCTGAGCATGTGCATCGGCCAGTGCCTGTGCAACGGCCTGTGCTGGTGGCTGAGCCTGTGCATCGGCCTGCCCAGGTGCGTCAGCTTGTACCTGAGAGTGTGCCTGTACTTGGGACTTGGCATTGGCAGTGCCGTTGGCCTTGGCCTTGGACTGAAATTTACGTGCAAGTAATGGCTTTATATACCATGGAAGGGATAATACTAAAGATGTATGCATCAGAGAAATAGCAATATTATCTTTAATGGCTTGGAAATTAGAGTGTCCACCTTGAGGATAGATTACCTTGGTATCAATATACAAGCCATCCATACCTCTACGATAAAGCTTAACCATTAAATCAGTATCGAAGTCCATCTTGCGTTTAAAACCAAGCTCCTTGATACAAGCAATAGTATGAGCTAAAGGATAAACACGATAACCACACATACTGTCTTTTAAGCTCAAAGACAAAGTCTCAATAGCTACCCAAAAATCAGTGATTTTACGACCGTATAGACGTGCCTTAGGAATAGAATTATTGTAAACAGGCTTGCCTGAAATCAAAGCCTGTGGGTAAGCTTGGGCTAAAGAGACAAACTTAGGAACATCATTAATGTCATGTTGTAAATCAGCATCAATTTGCAAAGCATGGCTAAAGCCTTGGTTATACGCCCACATAAAGCCTTGGCATACTGCACACCCTTTACCTTGATTTAAAGGGTAAGACAAAAGATGCAGGCTAAACATATCATAATGCTCATCTGTAAAAGATGGATAATGGGAGCAAATTTGCTCCAATATCACATGATCTTCTTTGCTATTACCGTCATCGATCACTACTACAGGCAAATTAAAGATCTTTAAACGCTCTAATAATTGCTCTAAGGTAGAGACGTGCTTATATACTGGCACAATAAAGCATAATTTAAAGTTTTTATCCTGCATGACGACATCTCGCAAAGAAAATCTATTGAAATTATGAGCACTTTAATCTTAATGAGCAGCAGCAGAAGTATTCATGACTACTGTGCTGAGATTAGTTTTAACTGACCTTGACTAAAGGCATTACCATTAAGATCGCTATAGCTAAATTTAATGGTTTGCTTTTGTTCGTTAAAAGTTAAATCCAAAATAACTTCATTATCTGGCTCAATAGGTTTAACAAATTTCATACGATTTAAAGAAGCAATATTTAACTTGGGAGCTGACTTAAGCTGCTCAAGTGTTTTACTTGGTTCTTGATCATATTGAGCAAAGAAAAGTGCTGAAAAATACTTAGCCATATAAATTTGCGCTATGGCTGGCAAGATAGCGTAATTAGGAAAATGACCTTCAAACCAGCAAAGAGAGGCATTCATTTTTAACACCATACTTATGTGATGATGGCTCTTTTCGTAACTGATAAGCTCTGGTATTTTCATATTTTCGCTCCATTCCTTAATCCTGGCTTTGGTAGGCACTTACTTGTTAAGAAAATATTTTTGAACTTCTTTTTGGCTTCTCTTGCCCATACTATTGGTAGGAATAGCACTGCAAAAACGCCAATAGCGAGGTATAGATAGTAACTCATACGAGCTTTTAAGTAGCTCTTTAAGCTCTTGTACTAGAGCCTTCTTTTTACTTTTATCCTCATAAAGCTCTGGATGTTCTACTGCTATTAAAGCTGCCAAGCGTTCTCTTTTAACTTCGGACATAACGCTAAGTTCTTGGAGATTAATAGTTATTAAACAAGCATCTAAAACTTTATTATGCTCCTTAAGCTTGTTCTCCAAGGCTGATAAGTTAAAGCGTTTATCGCCAATTTTAACTATACGATCACGCCTTCCTTTAATGACAAAAGTATTGTTATCCATAAATTCCAATTCATCGTCTAAGATGAGCTGTCCTTCATAGATTAAAGGTGAGCTTAAGACTATTCTAGCTTGTTCATCTTTAGTAAAAACAAGACCTTCAAAAGGCTCAAAAACAGAAATGCCATCGTTAGGGATAGTGGTCGCAATAATACCAGTTTCTGAGCTACCATAAATTTCTCTGATATGACAATTAGACCAGTCAAAAAAGCGCTGTGCTACGTTAAAATCAAGCTTGCCACCAGCACTTAGCACTAAAGAAAAGTTTGGCGCTATTAATTGATTATCAATACGAGCTAAAAATGCTGGTGAGCTAATTAAAATACAGCGCATTTTTTGGTAAGCACACAGATCTTCTGGAAACTCAATACGGTGGTTTATTATGGAAATGCCTAGACACAGAGGCATAAAAACAGTGAAACTCAAACCATAAAGATGAAAAGGACTAACACTGCTTAACAAGACACTTTCTAAATCTAATTTAACCTTACTTGAAAATAGCTCTACCTCTTTTAGCATCAGCTCAAAGGTTTTGATGATGGCTTTAGGCTCACCTGTTGACCCTGAGGTAAAAACTATGATTTTAGATTGAGACTTGAGCGCAGCACTGATAAGCTCTTGGCTGTGGTTAAGAGAACCACATAAGGCTAAATTGCTAGCTTTACTTATGATATTAGTAATATTAGCGCTAGAAAGATAGGCACTATCTTGATTGAGATTGTTAGGATCTATATGTGAAAGTAAGAAGATATCTTTATTAAGAAAAGATAAGGCAAGCAGCGTCAGCACAAACTCATTATGATCTTGAGTATCAAAACATACGCCCTTGCATGTGAGATCAAGCTCGTTTTCTAAGAGCTTAGCATAATGCCAAGCTGTTGTAATTAAGCTATAAGAACTACTTTCATTAAGCTTAGGATCTAAAAGCAGATTTAAATAAGACTCAATAGCGACCTTATCGAGCTTCAAATTTTCTTTAATTTTCAAGCTGCCGTTATGAGAAGATAAAATTTGTAATAAGAAATTTTCAAAGCCTAGCATAACTTAAGATCGTTTTAAGTAAAAAAATCTAAAAATGAACTCACCTACCATTAAAGCGCCAATTAACAGGTAGGAAATCACTCCATTGTATAGAGTCCATAACTCCATATCATTAGACAAGATAGTAAATAAAGATATAGAGCCATTAATGACAAAGAAAACACACCAAACTATTGTCAGATTTTTGGTATAGGCAATACCTCGAGCATCCAAATTAGGATCTTTAATGCGAGCTATACGCTCAATAAAGCTAGGCCCATTAACCAAAGATAAAGCAAAGACGCTTAATAGCACAGCATTAACCAAAACTGGATAATAAAGCATCAAGTCATAACTTCTGATTAGCAAAGCTAATATACAAAGAGCGCCAATAGCCACATTCAGTTTATAGTTCTTAAAGATGCTAGCCTTATTGATATAAGCTATAACCAATCGTAGCACTATCAAGAGAAATAATAACAAGGTAATAAGCATTACCTTATCATTCTCATAAGCCCAATAAAAAATAAAGGGCCATGACATGCTAACCATTACATTGATTACGCTCAATATTCTACTTAACACTGCTTACCACCTTAATGTGAAAATAATCAGCTATGAGCTTTGCTGCGCAAGAATATTTTGCTAGTACCAATCTTTGTTAATACAACTTAGCAGCAGTCTAAAATCGTATAGCTTAACTATTTAGGCTGCTGCTGCTTTCAAGTAAACCAGTAATAATATAAGATTCTACTCTTCAATCTTAAGAACTTTGGCAATGATGTTAACTACATCTTCAACAGTCTTTACTGACTTAAATTCTTCAGGCTGAATCTTAGTATTGGTCTTCTTTTGGATATAAACAATCATATCCACAGCATCAATACTGTCTAAATCCAAATCCTCATATAAAGAGGATTGTAAAGTTACATCATTAGGGTCAATTTCAAATTGAGTTTCTAATAATTTCTTAAACTCAGCTAAAATTTCTTCTTTACTAGTCATAACTGGCCTACTTTAAGTTTTGCTTGATAAAGTCACTAAGAGTTTTTACTGAATAGAAACTTTTTCTAACCTCCTCAGACTCTTGAGACAAAGTAATTCCATACTTGCTTTTAATAGCTAAACCAAGCTCTAAAGCATCAATAGAATCTAAGCCTAAACCATCATTAAATAATGGATCTTCGCTGATAATATCCTCAGGAGTAATGTCTTCAAGATTGAGCGTATCAATAATAAGAACTTTCAGCTCTTGCTCAATGTTGTTATCAGTCATTTATAACCTCACGAATGTTATGTTTCATAATTGCCTCTAACTCTTTACTCAAATGTCTTGCGCCTAGAGATAAAGGCTCGTTTCCAAAAGTATTAATTATATAATCTTTACTGATTAACTTGCTGGAAGTAATGGTAAATACTGGTTTTTTGGGATATAAGTCAAAACAACCATTGTTCTTGGTTAAAAACTTCTCATTACACCTAATTGATAACACTCTAATAGAGCAAGGACAACGTAAAGCTAGATGAGCAACTCCTCTTTTGATTTTAAGATTGTTCTCATCTTTTGTTCTAGTGCCCTCAGGGAAAATTAACAACTTATCCCCTCTATTTAAATACGACTTAATCTCCTCTAACTTGTCTTCGCTATCTTCATTAGAGATATAGCCAGCACACTTAAGTAGATAACGAAACATAATATTGTTAGCCATTTCCTTTTTAACAATACAGTTAAGATCCGAAATCATGGCTGCCAACATAACATAGTCAATAAAACTAGGATGATTTGCTACTACCACTAAACCTTTGTCATTTAGCACTTTATCTAAGTCTTTGACCTTAACATCAAATGCACCTACTACTTTGGCAAGATTTAGCATACAGCGAAAACATATACTTATTGCCTTTCGGGTTTTAAGATTAATTTTGACTTGGTCATTGCGATAAAACAAGACAATAAATGGGCAATAAAACAGGGATAAAATAGCGCCACCTATAAAAACATAAACAAAGCATGATGCTGTATATGCAGTACGCCATAATGAAGCAATGAACTTCATACTCCCTCCTTACTTGCCGTTACCGTCTCTAATCAAACTAACAGAGTAATTAGAAGAGGCTAATTTTATTCTCTCCCTACCTAAAGCCCATGCGCCATAAAAAAGCAAACTTTGAGGGCAATTAGTAGCTAGACCATTAGATTGATTACAAGAACTAGATTGAAGCTCAAAATGACCACCTCTTTTTATCAAAAAGGCAGTTGCATAAGAGAGTGATAACACATCATTAGTGATATGAGCACTAAATACATCAGGGATTTGAGAATCAAAATCTACATAAAGAATATTTTGATAGCCCGCTAATAAAAATGCTTCTATTTCATATAAAGATTGCACAAAAGTATTAGCGCCTGCAGCTACTGAGGAATACGGCACTCTTAAATGTTGGGCAATTAAAAACTGACTTACGGCAACATTGTGAACTGACATGGAAAAGTCAGTAGGAGAAACAGCCTCATCCTTAGCAATATTAAGCAAAATCTTTTCATTGCGCTTAAGCTCACCATGACGAGAGGAAAAGACTACGGCATCTATTTTTTGCTCTGAAAAACAGCTAGATAGTTGCACAGCGTACTTAGCACCTGTAGTAAGACGTCTTGATAGCATTGCTGGGATCTTAGGCGCAGTAATACCCTTGGCACTACAAAGCTCTTCTAAACTCTCAAAAGGCAATAATAGAGCACCATCATGAGTTTCTTTATGCTCATAAGTAACGCACTCAACCCCTGTTAGAGAGTCTCTAATAGTGCTTGTCATAGAGCTTAAAGCTAGACCTTCTACAATTTTAAAATCAAAAACCATAATATTAGTTCTATAACTATATAGTTGCTAACAAATAAATCATAAACTTAGGAACAGCTTGCCAATAAGATATGGTAATTTGAGACTATGATTATTTGCAAAACAGCTTAATATAGCTTTTAGCATACAGACGATTAATATAAGCAGACAACTACAGCTTATTGATAGATATTTTAACCAAAAGCTAAGGCGATATCTATGTAATTAAATCCAATTTTAGGCCATTAATACTGGTTTAATCACTAAAGAAGCTATGGCTCATTTATTTTTTCTTGAGCACTAGTAAGGTATGACCTGTAATATTATGGTCAAATACTTGTTCTACTTTGAGGCCTGATTGATCGATTATTTTTAAGAAAGGCTCATAGCCATAAAAACGGCTATAACCATTAGCTAAAGCAGTAAAGTAAAGTGATGAGGCATTTAAACTACATGAAGCAGCCTCAAATCTTTGACGATCCCAAAATAGCTCCTGTACAAAGACATAGTTATCTTTACTTATTACATTATGGATCTTGCGTAAAATATCAACAATCTGCTCTGTGGCAAAGCAATCTAAAAATTGGCTTAACCACCAATTCTGGTTTTCAGGCAAAGTACAATCTTGCAAAATATTAAGCTCAAGATACTCGATACGATCATTAAAACCTGCTTTGCTAATATTTTCCTTACAAATACAAATTTGCTCTTTAAGATCAGCAGCAGTCATTGATACTTGGTCATTATATTTAAGACAAGCTAAAGCCCATTTTCCAGTATTAGCACCTAGATCTACTAAGGACTTAATACCAAAACTAAAGACTTTTTCCAGCATAAATTCTCTTGAATGATCAGAGTAATAATGATCAAAAGCAAACCAACTACTTCTAGCAGGTTCAGGAAGCATTGAGAGTACAGGATAGATAGTGTCTGATTGACTAAAGACTTTTAAACCCTCAGGTTTTCCGCTTATAAATGATTCTTTTAAAAAGCCCATGCCTTGGTAGCAAATATCACGAGTAAAATCCATGTTTACTCTGGTCATTTGATCGTGCAAGATAAAGTGGCCTACTTTACTCAAGTAGTATCTGCCATCTTGTGTATACACCACTTTAGCAGACAAGCCCACATCTAATAATAGTTGTACTGTATAGGCATTTAGTTGGCTTTTTTCTACTATTTCATCAACCTGTAAACCCTGCTTATGCTGCTCCAAGATTTCTAAAATACCAAAATCTCTAATACAGACTGTTGCCATAAACAGCATAGGAGCAAACGCTATTCTTTGAGCTTGACTAATAGCTTCAATTGCTGACTTAGTATCGCTAGTGTATTCTTTGATCACGATATTTCCTTACAACTACTTACTCAATAATGTTTCAATGCTTCTCTTATCTAAGAACTTAACCACATTCTTATTAAAACAATATTAGGAGTCTATATCTTAGATCGAGAACACACTTGCATGTATTTTTACACCTATCTTTCAAAATTCGACAACGTCAGCATTATTGTGCGAGATAATCGTGAAATAAACACAATTGCACGACAATGCAGTAGTCCCTATAGTGTTATTGTCGTGTTATCCTGTTTTTATAGGATAAAACGCACATAACTGCCACAACAATGCACTAATTTGAAAGATAGGTGATTTTTAATAAAAGAATAAGAGTTTTCCTTTGCTTCTACTAAGGAAAACTCTTATCAAAGAAACTAGCTATTTGCTAGTAAATTATTATTAATGCTTTGCAGATGCAATCTTGGATAAGTTTTTAGTGATATCTAACTGAAGATTTCTTGCCCAATGATTGTACTTGTTGTGAATGGAGCCATCAGCCTCATCTTTTAAGTTTTGGCTAGAAACATATTTAATTTCGTAAGACTCTTTGTTATAAGGAATTTCGATTTCAGCAACGTGAGAACGAACAGTAACTTTAGCTTTAATTACTTGGTTATTAGAAGAAGTAACCACCCAACCACGCTCGCCCAATGCTTGGATAATACCTTGCTTAACCTCTGCTAATGTAACTGCTTGAGGAACAGAACCGCTAGGCATGCACTCTACAACTTTATAAAAATTGCACCGAAAATCATCAAATAGACTACGCTCGATGCATTTAATTGGTGCAAATTTTTAATATAATTGCATATCTTACATACTAGTAAACAAGACATTTGTAAAACCTTGTAAATACAATAAAATCATTAAAAATATATTGCAAATATGTTGTATCTATGATAAAATCATAAAAATGGCTGCAGTTCTTTCTTAATCTTTGCAGCCAACTAACAAAAAAATAGGATTTTATTATGTCCCAAACACAATCTCTCAACAAGTCCCATTTTTCTTCATCTTCTGAATCAACAACTGCTGCTGAACAAAAAGTTCTATCCAGTTTGGATAAGGGTATTAATACTCAGCCTGATATCGAAATTTCTGTCGTTAAGCCAGGCTGGTTAACAGGATTAGCTAATAGCATTAAACATGTTATTAGATCAAACCTATCTCGAGAGGCCATTTTTGAATTAATTGAGCAGCAAAATTTTGAGCTCACTGGTGAGCGACGTGATAGCTGCACAAAAGAGCATATTTATATTTTTATTATTACGATATTAGCAACTGTAGGTTACTTTAATGCCCTTACAATAGAGGATTTAAAGTACAAGTTTAGTACTACATGTATGTTGAATGGTTTGCATCCGTTATCTCACGCTGGCTTCTATAATATCTTTCCAGAATCAACTTTGAGTAGAGTTTATTATGAATTAAGTAATACAATTTACAAATTAGGATGCCTGGATAGCACAGGCCTATTAAATGGTGTCATTTTTAAAGATTCAAGAATAAGCAAACATGAGTTTTTAATGGCACTGACAAAAGCTGTAAAACACTCAGATAAAACAGAAGCTATTCTTGCCTACAAGAGTATTAGTGCTGAGAATCAGGAGTTTGATATAGAGATCCTTATAGACAATCTTATTAAAGCTTTTAACAGCGATAATTCTCCTTCATTGATAGAGTTCGCCAGCACTTGCAGTATGTTTTCTTCTACCGATAAATGTAGTTTAAATCGCACTAAACTTTTATCGCTTTTTCAAAACCTATTTGAAAAAATAACTGGTCAAATGTACCAAATCTTACGCAAGTCTCCTTGTCAGGATCCTGTTGTTGAGGAGGTTTGCAAGAACTTAGGTGTTTCCGATTTAACTGCAATGGATGGTAGCAGTGCATCACTGATAGAAGATAACCTTACCCCTATTTCTCATGGCACAGTAAAAGCTGCTTTAAAAACTCATACCTTATTTTCAGTAGGATATAACCTTCCTATTTTCAATCAAGTTGCATCAGGAACCTCATCAGAAAGAGCTTTCTTACAAAAGGCGGTTGAGTTTGTACATACAATTCAAGACTCATTGCCGCCACTTTTAATAACAGATGCTGGTTATACAGGAGATCACTTCAATACGGTTGATTCCTTTGGTATAAAGTATTTAGCTCGTTATGCAAGCAATACTATTATGGAAGTAGAGCGACACTTAACCTTAGGTACACGTTATGACCATAGGAAAGGCATGACTGGAGACTACCTGGTTTTAAATGACCAGGAAGAAAATAAAACTATTTCAGTTTCAGACTTTATGGATGGCAACATCCATGTTTTTAAAATTAAGAACAAGCTATCAAATAGCTTTTTAGTTGTGGAACCTATATTCGATAAAGACAACAATGTTGAAAAAGTTGCTGTTTTTATTACTAATATTGAATTGCCTCTTGATGACTACCTCAACTTGATTAAGAAAGTTCATTACTTATTGGTGGCATATCGCTACCGTTGGAAGATTGAGCGATATTTTGCTCAAATCAAGGAAAACACCTGTTTTGAGAATTGTAATAGAGCGTGTCCTTATATGACTGGTAGTTTAATGATTGCATCGATCATTTCAGATACGCTTAACAAGTTTTACTCTTACAGCCTTTATTTATCAAACATGGTAAAGAATGCCAGAGAGCAAGGGCTGCGCAGTATTTCAATGTCAGATATAAAGTTTTCTTGGGAAAAAGCATCTAAAGGCATGGTAAATCGTGAGTTCTTTATTGATTTCCTAGAGAAAAGCTCAAAAGTATCACTAACTGGTCATATAACTTTAGAGGCACAAGAGTCTATCATCGCTCAAAGAACAAAGCTGTCTTGTACTTCTGTGCAAAATATTGCTCACTCTTATGATATACGCCGAATGAATTATGAAGAAAATAAAGCTTTTCATGATGCATACCAAGCATTGTCCGAAAAAGGTTTAGGCAAACAAGCCCTTTTATTTGAAACTCAAAAAATTGTAGAAGAAGCGCAAGCTAAAGAAGAAGATACGCTTGAGGAGTGGGTTTGCAATTTTTGTTTACCATGCATGACCTACGGAGTAGATGCTTATACGCAGGCATGTAAGTTGGGCTCATACCTAACTAATATGGATGATTATCCTAGTATCAAGCTTGTTGATTACAGAACTCAAATTCGTGACAAATTCTCAAACGAAACATCAATATCAGAAGACTATTATCCTGTTGGCGATATTTTGAACGAAATATTTGACTCTACGGATTATCAATTTAATCTCAATCAACTGTAGTTTAGTCGACTAAGTCTATTTATTTTTATAATATGCTGCATAGTGTCAATTATGCTGGCAGGGGTTCTTCTGTCTTAAAATCATGGTTTTAAAGGAATAGATTGATTGTTCTCAATGCTTGAAGAGAAGTTTATGATTTTTTGAAGAATTTTATAGCGTATACCATGCATTGCACCAATTTGGTGTCCTGTCTTTAACTAAAGATAGAGAGTGCATGACCAGTCATTGAGCCATCTTCCTAAAAACAACAGTAAAGACAACAGATTTTCAACAACTAAACTGGGCTTAGGAGGCCTTGCTACCAACCATACTCTCCACTTACGGTATTTTTGCCTCACCAGCCCTATCCAACACTATAGTCATAAGACTCCTAACCAGAGTTTATCTTAAGCACTAAAGCCCCAGACCTCTCCTAGTCTGGGACTTTTCTTTATCTGCCCACCACACTTCCATACCCTCCTGATACAGCCACCAACCAAGAGGTCACCCAACAGCCGCTTCACATTACAGCCCAGCCCACCACAGCCCAGCACCTCATAGCGCAGCTACAGCTACTTACATTACAGTTCAGAACCATAAGCACGGCCCAATACAGAGCAGCAAAGTACAGAACAGCCCAGCGCAGCACAACACAGCATAGAGCCTCACATTACAGCTGCTCACAATACAGTTCATTACAGTAAAGTACTGAGTAGAGCTGCAAAGCATAGTGTCTAACATTACATCTGCTCACATTAGAACGCATCACATTACAATACAGCGCCAAACATCACAGCAAAGCAATGCACAGCCAAGCAATGCACAGCCCTTCTCAGTGGACTGCCGTGCCTACCATCACCACACAGCGCAAGGTTGAGAAATACAGCGCCATACAGCACCACACCAAACATCAGCCTATTGAATAAGGCAACACAGCTGAGCTACAGGCGCTTTGGCTTATGACATCGCTCAATCAAACAATTAATAAAATAAGGAGCTATAGCATGACCCTGGCACTTTAGCATGCTTAACTTACATCTTTAGGCTCGTCTCAGGATTAACCTCAGCTTAGATTTAAGGTGTTTGACCTGCGGTGAGTTTGAAGGTCTTGGCCTTAATTAAGATTATGGGCTAAGAGAGTAGTAACTTAGAGCAGCTAGTTAATTTTTGCTCTAGCTTACTTTGTCTTTGGCATCTTAGTTGGCTAGGAATATGGTTTTTAAGCCAAATATACGCTATCTAAAAGTAGGTTTATAAAAATATTTTTTGGGCACTTAAAGGCGATAAACATCATCTTTTGGGGCTGTTCTTGGCTAGCAATCAGGGTGTTTAGTTAAAAAAGTTGTTGACAGAGTTAGATAAATCCTTATAATGAGCGTCACTTGAGTTGAGCAGCCAAACTTAACCAAGCAACACAAAGCGGCGCGTTAGCAAAGCGGTTATGCAGCGGATTGCAAATTCGTCTAGTCCAGTTCGACTCTGGAACGCGCCTCCACTAATAAGAACCTTTAAGGTTCTTTTCTTTTATATAAACGTTGTATCTATACATCTATCTTAATCTTTTCCTCCCCTACTAAATTTTCAAATCTGCTCTCCTGCTATTAATTTACCTGTTGTTGCATAGATAATTATTAATTTGTTCTTATATTGGTATACAAGAATGTTAAAAAAGTTTTAGGATAATTTTATCTATCGTCAGGCTTATTTATCTTGTTTATAACGATTTAAAGCTCTTTTTGTAGAGTAGAATACTAGTATTTTACTGTTCAATTTTGCGTGCTACATCACAGATATTTAGAGAAATTTATTGCAGAATTAACACTGTTAAGGCTGAGCCGATGGTCATAGGCTTTTAATTTTGGGCCGTCGGCTTTCTAAGCTACTCAGATTTCCTTTCTTATAGACTATATCCTTGTCTTTTGGAGCTTCACCATGAGTTGCATGTATTGTGATAACACCCACGAGAAGCGTGCAGAGCTCTTAATTGAGGTTGGCAAATTACCTCACTCTACCCTTTTCATCTTAAAGAACCAAAATCACTTAGGCCGTGTAGTAGTTGCCTTAGATGGCCACCGTACCGAGGTTTACGAAATGACTCCAGAGGAGCGTGAAGGCTTCTTTGCTGATGTAGCTGCTGTTTCCAAGGCTATGAGTGAACTCTTCCACCCAGATAAGATTAACTACGGTATCTTTGGTGATGGCGTACCTCACGTCCATATGCACATTGTTCCAAAGTACAAAGATCAGCTCCAATGGGGCCACTTCTTCTGGGACAAAGGAGAAGTCGAGGTCACCTTAAGCGATGCTGAATACCAAAAGATGGTTGAAGACTACAAGCGCTTATTAAACATTAAATAAGCCCTATCCTTCTCCTATAGAAACAAATACCTCTGCCCTAAGCTAGCCACGCTAATCCCATTTAGCCAAGCCCAGCCTAGGGCATTTTTATTGCCCACTCCCCCAGCACCAGCACCAGCCCAACACCAGCACTAATTTTCAGGCTCACAGCACGCCCTACACTAGAGAGCGCTCTAACACCAGAGCAAGAGCCAGCCCAAGCCCAACACCAGCATGCCATAGCTAGAACTAGCTCTAGCTCATGTATCAGTATCAGTAGCTGTAGCTGTAGCTGTAACATCATACTTTTTAGCAATTATCCACACTTTTGCTCACTTTCCCCTCTTTCCAAGCATCTAAAAGCCAACCTAATGGGCAGTCTTTAGCCATCAAGATAGATAGCCCTCTTAATGGCTCTATTACCTGTAAAGTTCAAAGAGCACTGTAAATATCCATAAGCAAAGCTTAGCCCAATAGCGATATTGGCTTCCCCTTGCGATTAGTTGGGGATGCACTTAGCAGCATCTCAGCCCAGTCTTATTAATTATCCCCAGTCCATTGCTTTTCAACTTATCTCCAGCCTAGTAGTTCTTTTCTCAATAAGCACAAGCTAAAGCTTAAGAAAAACAGCTAATAGCCAAGCGCCTAGAGCCCAGAGCCACGGCAACCTACTAAGATAGCTTTACCCCCTTAATTACACCCAAGATATTAATGATGATCGCTAATATCAAGGTGAGATTCAAATAGCCCAGCTAAGTACTAAGAGCAAAGAGTTAAGCGCTAATAGCTAAGAGCCATAAACTTAAATGCCTCGTTCTTACAAAACTGCCAAGTGAAGATGCCACCTATCAAAGCTTGCTTTATTAGCTGGTGGCTTGATTGGCTTGCTTATTATCTTTGTTAGAGCCTTACAACTGTTAGGGTCTTGCTAGTTAACTGTTAACTAACTTGCCAGCTGCTAGCTTGCAGACTTAATGCTTAGATGCTTAGCATCTTCCTTAATGGCTAGGACAGTATGAAAGGCTCTTTCTTAGCAGCTACATGGTAAGAGCATCTTAGGAATTGGGGTTTATGTTTTTAACTTGTTAATACTTATTGCCGTGATGCTGCTGTGGGGAGTTCGGCGGTGCGTAAGTATTGAAACCTTATTTAATAAGTATATTTGTTAAATGCAGCTAGCGTCGTCAGTCAGCTTGTTTGCTAGCTGGATGGCTATTTTGTGGCCTTGGACTAGCGATCTAATGTTGGTACTGGTGGGCAGGTGGATTGCTTCTTGTATGGACACTTATCTATTTTTTTAATTTGGGCGTTGATTTTTGTTTTTTCACTCTTGTATACTAGACGCGCTAATTAGCAATAGGTAACTAAGGTTAATAGTAACTAACTTGCTTGTAATCACTTGATAATTCAAGCGCTTTAATCTCTTATCTTTATTTTCTAGTTAGTGTTCACTTTACTAAAATGCATATTTTGCTCAACTATTATTTAGTTTAGCTGCTAATTTGTTGAGTTAACGTGTAGTTTTGTAAAGTTTGCGTGTGTGTTGTATGTGCATTGTGCTTATTAAAATCAGGCAAAACGTTAATAAGACACAATGCATATTTTAAGTGCGCTCTTAGCTTGATTTTAGCTAGGTTGCTAAAGGATCACCCATGAGCCAATTTTGGAAAAATAATAGTTTAAGCATTGTGCTCTTTACTCTACTTATCATTTTGAGCATAGGCTCTCTTTTTTTAGGTGTAATTGATATTAGCTTAAGCGAGCTTTTATCCTCACCTGAGCAATTAGAGCTCTTAGCTATTTCTCGTTTTCCAAGATTAATGGCTATTCTTATGGCAGGCTCTGGATTAGCAGTAGCTGGCTTGATTATGCAAAACTTATGTGCCAATAAGTTTGTCTCTCCATCTACAGCCGCCACCATCCAGTCAGCCCAATTAGGCATTTTAATAGCCATGCTCTTTTTACCAAGCTCTACCTTAATGGAGCGTGCCTATTTTGCTTTTGGCTTTGCCATGATAGGTACTTGGATCTTTGTTAGCTTTGTACAGCGTGTCCAATTAAAAGATATGATCTTAGTACCTCTAGTGGGCATTATGTTTGGCAATATTATCTCTGGCATTACAGCTTTTATTGCTTTTCGCTATGATATGAACCAAGCACTAGCTTCCTTTTTAGTAGGTCATTTTTCTACTGTTATTCGTGGACACTATGAAATTGTCTATATGGTGGCACCACTTGTACTCTTAGCTTGCTATTTTGCTCGCCACTTTAACATTGTAGGCATGGGACGCAATTTCTCCCATAATTTAGGTGTTAACTACTCCCTATTTTTATTAATCGGCCTCTCTTTAGCAGCCATGATCACAGCCTCTGTAGTAGTGGTGGTGGGTACTATCTCTTATATTGGTTTGATTGTGCCTAATTTAGTGACCATTTATAAGGGTGATAATCTACGCAATACTATTTTAGACACTGCCCTAGCAGGAGCACTCTTTGTTTTAATCTGCGACTTAATTGGCCGTGTTGTTATTGCCCCTTACGAATTACCAATTGAATTAATCTCAGGCTGCGTAGGCTCAGTTATCTTTATTAGCTTGATTTTCTATCGCATTAGAGGTTCTAAAGCCCCTGCTTTAGCCACCATTAAAAAGCTCTTAAGCTCACCACCATCTAGCTCCTGCCCATGCCCTGACTCCATATCGCAAAGTTCTGTAGAGCAGAGCTCTTACAAGGTAGAGTCCCAGCATGAGCAAAAGAATAAACATGAGCATGAGCACCAGCTTATACATGATGCGGCAGCTTCCAAGCATGAGCCTTTCATGGCTAAACAAAGGGAATCTCTTGGCAGCAATAAGAGCAGCACCTTAAGCTCACGAAAATTAACGACCGAACTATAGTGAATCAATGATTGGGCGCAGAGTCCCTCCCTATTAAGAATATATTTTTGCGATATTGGCTATGAACAATAAAACTAGTACCACTTCTATTACCAATGATCTGGCCTTGGCAGAGCCTGCCATAACTAGTACTAAGCGTACCTCTTTAAGCGTCAGCAGTGCTGGTTTTACCATTGCTAATAGCAATGAGCATAAACTAAAAATCAAACTTTTGATTTTGGCTATGCTAGTAGGTGCCGTTTGTCTTAGCTATTTGTTTGTAGGCTTAAATTGGAAGTTTTTTGAGTTTTCTATGGGCATTCGTCTGCCTAAGTTAAGCGCCATGTTTTTAGCTGCTGTGGCTATAGGTGGAGCCTCATTAATCTTTCAGACCTTGATTAACAACTACATTGTGACTCCATGCCTACTGGGCATGAACTCTTTGTACTTGGTATTACATACCATATTAGTTTTCATGTTTGGCATGGGCTCTTTTATTGTCACTAATAAGAATTTAGCTTTTTTATGTGACTTGGCTTTAATGGGCTCTGTAGCTGGCTTTGTTTACAACTATCTTTTTGTTAAAACCAAATACAACATTCTGTATGTACTGCTCATTGGTACGGTACTTACTACTTTATTTACCTCTATCCAAAGCTCATTAGTAAGAGCCATGGATCCTAATGATTATGAGGCCTTGCTAGTAACTTTAGTAGCATCTTTTAGCAATGTTAATAAAGAAGTCTTAGCCCTTAGTGGCGCTTTAATGGTGGGCTTAACCCTATTGTTTTACAAGCATTTAAAGCTTTTAAATGTCATCTCCTTAGGTCGCAATAATGCTCTGTCCTTGGGTGTTGATTATGAGCAGACTTTAAAGTTCCTGCTTCTTTATGTGACCTTATTAATTGCCATTGCTACTGCCTTAGTAGGCCCTGTGTCCTTTATTGGTCTTATTACCACCAATGTAGCACGCCAATTATTTAAGACTTATAAGCACAAGTATTTAATCATAGGAACCATTTTAGTGACCTTGCTGGTACTCATTGCCGCTCAAGTCATTATTGAAAGAATTTTTGTTTACTCCATTCCTGTATCAGTATTTATCACTATTGGTGGTGGAGTTTACTTCCTGTACTTAGTACTTCGTTCTACCAAGAATGCTTTGTAGTTGTGTAGCACTCCAACCCAGTCCCCAAAGGGCTAAAGGCCCTAATGGCTAAAGGGGCTAAAGGGCCTACGCCCCAAGCTCTAAGCTCTAAGCCCTCTTATGGCTAAAGTAGGCTACGTACAAGCTCTAAGAACTTGTTCTTAGAGGGGATAAAAGAGGTCGGATTTTGCCAGTTTTAGCCTTCTGGCAGAGCACAAGGAAACATAGCTACGCTTACTTGCTTGGTTTTAGTTGTGGGTTAGGTTGGCTGTTGATCGTAAGGATTAGCTAATGATTGAAATTTGTGGTTTAAGAAAAAAATATGAAGGCCAAGAGGTGGTCAAAGGCATAGATCTTAGCTTACCTCAAGGCAAAGTTATTTCCCTAATCGGCCCTAATGGTGCTGGCAAATCTACTGTTTTAAACATGATTGCTCGCTTATCTAATAGTGATGGTGGTGTCATTAAGTTTAAAGGCAAAGATATCAGTCATTACAAAAGAGCAGAGCTAGCCCAAAACTTAGCTATCTTAACTCAGCACAACAATATTCAATCTAAGCTCACCGTAAAAGAGCTAATTGCTTTTGGTCGCTTTCCTTACAGCCAGGGCCGTCTTAATGATTATGATCATGAGCTTATCAATAAGGCTTTAGCCTTTATGGAGCTTGAGGATTTTGCCCATCGCTTTTTAGATGAGCTCTCAGGTGGACAAAGACAAAGAGCTTTAATTGCCATGGTGTTAGCGCAAGACACTGACTATATCTTATTAGATGAGCCTACCAATAATTTAGATATTTACCATGCTACTAGGCTTATGACTACAGTAAGAAGCTTATGCGATGAGCTGGGGAAGACAGTGATTATGGTCTTACATGAGCTCAATTATGCATCCTTTTACTCAGATTACATTGCAGCCTTTAAAGATGGCTCTTTAGCAGGCTTTGGTACGGTGCACGACATTATGCAACCTGACTTTTTAAAGTCAGTATATGCGGTCGATTTTTCTATCACCACCGTTAAGGGCAAGCCTTTAGCTTTGCATTATTAATTAATTAATTAATGCGCTATGGCAGTACAGTTAAGAATTTTATTGCTTATTATTCTTTTTTTGTTTTGGAGAATCGTTTATGACTTTGTTTAAGAAATTCACTTCACGTGGTTTAACTGCCACTTTTGCCCTAGCTTTAAGCACTTGGTCAAGCTCCTCCTTAGCTCAAGATTATGTTTCTGTCTTTAGCTATGATGGTCAGAAAAATGAGACTAGCGTAAGCGTACCTGTAAATCCTGAGCGAGTCGTGGTAGCTGATTATGCTGTCCTAGACATTATGGATAAGCTTGAGCTTGATGACAAAATTACTGGTTTACCAACAACTGGTGCTATGCCTACTTACCTCCAAAAATTCCAAAAGGACAGTGATTACACTAATGTAGGTACAGTTAAAGAGCTTGATTTAGAAAAGCTTATGGAGCTTAATCCTGAGGTAATTTTTATTGGTGGTCGCTTAGCAGCCAAGTATGATGAGCTTTCACAAATTGCTCCTGTAGTATTGTTAGCTGTTGATTACCAGCACTCACTCATGGATAGCGTAAAGCGCAATACTAACACTATTGCTACCATCTTCGATAAAGAAGAATTAGCCCAAGATTTATTAGCCGACTTTGATGAGCGTATTACTAACTTACAGCAAAAAGCCCAAGGCAAGAGTGTAGTAGTCGGTATGGTCAATGCTAACCAATTTAAGACCTTAGGTAATAGTGGCCGCTGCTCTATGATTGGCCGTGATATTGGCTTTAACAACTTAGCTAAAGACATTGCTGCTACCCATGGCAATGAGGCTTCTTTTGAATTGCTCTTAAAGCTCAATCCTGAATATGTTTTTATCTTAGATCGTGACAGTGCCATTGGACGTTCTGGAGCTCAATTGGCTAAGGACGTAATGAACAACGAGATTGTACATAAGACTAAAGCTTACCAAGAAAACAAGATCACCTACTTAAATTCAAGTGTATGGTACTTATCAGAAGGCGGCATTACTGCTACTGATTTAATGTTAAAGGATATTGAGCAAGCATTAGATTAAGTATCAAGCAAGGCTCAAGGACTTTTGTACCCTATTTTTTTGTCCTATAGGTTACCTGATGCTAACTTGAATAATATAGGACTAACTAAAACTCTTAAACCTTGAGCCTCATTACAAGCCCCAAAGCAAGACCAGTAATGGCTCTTTGTTAGCTTAGCTAAGCTTGGCACTGGCAGCTTATAACTTCTAAATTGCCTCCCTTAAAGAATTGTTTATTCGTGTGTTTTAATTTTTAGGACTTTTCGTTTTCTATGAAATCTTCTGCCTTTAGACTTTCAGCTTTATCCCAGGCCCTCTTAATCGCCTCCTCTGGCATTATCATGTCCAGCGCTGTGGCCTCTGATGACTGGGACTTACAAGAGGCTCTTAATGCTGACTATTCAGACACTACTACCGTAAGTGCCTCCAATTTAGATGACAGCACTAGCCCAACAGCTCCAAGCACCTCTAGCGATGAAGTCTATGATTTAGGCCAGACTGTAGTATCAGCCTCTGGTTTTGCTCAGGATTTACGAGAAGCCCCTGCTTCCATGTCTGTAATCTCTGGAGATGTGGTTCGTGCTACTGCTGCTCGTGATATTGGTGATATGGTGGCTAACTTACCAGGTATTGAAATTTCTAAGTCTAAGACTGGTAACTCCAATATTATGATGCGAGGTTTTAGCTCTGACTACACTGCCTTTTTAATTGATGGTAAGAGACAAAATTCCTCTACTGCCTTTGTTAAGAATGGCTTTAACCCAAACATGGGCTATACCCCACCTGCTTCTATGATTGAGCGTATTGAAATCATTCGCGGCCCAGCCTCTACTCTTTATGGTTCTGATGCTGTAGGTGGTGTAATCAATATTATTACCAAGAGTCATCCAGATAAATTAACTGGCTCTATTGGCTTTGAAACTTTAATGCAGCAGCACGAGAAGTTTGGTAATGCCGCAGGTACCAATGGCAATATCAGTATTCCTCTTATTCAGGATAAATTATCCGTGCAATTACGTGGTCGCTATTATGAAAAAGACCATACCGACTTAAAGACCCCTAATGGCAAATATTTAGCTCACAGCGCTAACGATTTTGACCTTAAAAACTACGGTGCAAAGGTAGTATTCACTCCTGTTAAGGGCCATGATTTATCCTTAGACGGTGAGCAGTACTATATGAAGGCAGGCTCCATGTCTACCTCCTCTAAAGGTATTGCTGTTCTTAATGAGTACCGCAAAGATCAATTAGTGCTTAATTATGATGGTGAGTTTGATTTTGGTACCATTCATAGCTATGGCCAATACATCAACCACACTCGTAATGATGTTGATTACAACTTCTACAGCCGCTCTTATATCTTAGAAACTAAGGCCGTAACTCCTTTTGCCTTTAGCAATGGCCAGGCGCTTAACTTAACCTCAGGTATCCAATGGTGGAGAGATGAGTTTAGAGATGATGCTACTTTAGCCAATGCCATTAAAGACGATATTGGTGGTAATACCTTAACCCATGACTTAACCTCTCTTTATTTAGAAGGTGAATACTTCTTAAGCAAGTCTTGGATTGCTACTGTGGGCGGTCGCTACAGCCACAGTGATCACTTTGGCAATCACTTTACTCCACGTGGCTATTTAGTTTACAAGGCTACCAACAATCTTACCTTTAAAGGCGGTGTCGCTGCTGGTTACAAAACTCCTTCTATTAAAGAGTTAACTGATGGCATTTACAACCAAAATAATAGTGGTGCTAACCCTATTTATGGCACTCCAGATCTCAAGCCAGAGACCTCAGTTAATTACGAGCTTAGCATGATGTACGAGCTACCAAAGGTAGGCTCTATCACCTTAACAGGCTTCTTAACTGATTTTGATAATAAGCTTGGCACTACTGACTATGCCCCAGGTGTCACCATGAGCAACGGTGTAGTGTGTAATCCTAGCGTAAATGCATCCGACTCAAAATGCTCTATTCGCAGCAATAAGGGTAAGACCCGCTCTCAAGGTGTAGAAGTGCTCTTTAGCTCAGCAAGATTTAATAATTTTAAACTTGAAGGCTCCTACACTTATACCAATCATGAATACCGTGATGGCCCAGATGCTGGTAAGTACGTCAATGCTATTCCTACCCATGCTGCTATGGCCAAGCTTAGCTACGATAAGGATAACTACGGCCTATTCTTAAAGGGTGTTGGCAAGTTTAAGACTCCATACATTGCAACTCGTGGTGGTGCTAGCTATGACTACTACAAGAACTATGTGATCTTTGATTTAGGTGGTCACTACAACTTTACCCCACAAGCTCGCTTAAACATCACTATCAACAATCTTTTAGACTTTGATGCCTATGATGATTTTGATGTCCATGGCTCATCTTACAACAGTTACTACCGTGACTATATCGAAGGCCGTAGCGTTTATGCCAACTTTACCTATGACTTCTAATCTTAGAAGCACTCATTAAATATCGGTAAAGCTATCCCAATTTACTTTAATCCTCGTAAAACTTAGAACCTCTAGCGCTAAGCTCAAGCCCCTAAGCCAAAAGGCCTAGGGCCTTGGCCCAGGGCCACAGGATCTAGATCCTTGTCTCTAGGCCTCTTGGCCTGGCTCCTAAGCTTAACCAAGCTTACTGCTTAGCGCTATTTAAAAAGTTAACCAACACACTGCCGCTTACTACTAACAGGACACTAAAATGGAACTTATTAAGGAAATTGTTGATTACGCCATTATTTTGATTTTAGGCCTCATGGGCTTTATTGCTCTTATGTACAGCATTGAGCGCATCATGTTTTTAAATAAAGTAAAAAACCACATCCATAAGTATGCTAATCAAGATGAGTTTGATAATGCTCTAACCAACAATTTAACTACTCTCTACATTATCTACTCTAACGCCCCTTATGTAGGTCTCTTAGGTACTGTAGTTGGCATTATGATTACCTTCTATGATATGGGCCAGTCTGCCTCCATTGATTCAAGCCAAATTATGACAGGCCTGTCTTTAGCTTTATATGCCACTGCTTTAGGTTTAGTAGTTGCTATCCCAACCTTAATTTCTTACAACGCTCTTAACCGTAAAATTGCTGTGCTTAGCAGCCTTTATCCACATGTCATAAAAGCCCAGTCCTCATTAACTGCTGCCACCGCAGAGGCAAGCACAACCCAAGAGCTGAACAACAGCACCCCAACTAACACAGGCTTCAAGCATAAATCAGCCTTGAGAGCCTAAGCTTTTAGCTAAGTCATGAGGATATAGTAGTGAAAAAAGTTCCAGAGCGCTCACCACTTAATATCGTTCCTTTTATCGATATTATGCTGGTCTTATTATGTATTGTTTTATCTATTTCCACCTTTATTGCCCAAGGCAAAATTGAGGTCAAACTACCTAGTGCCTCATCATCAGCCCCTGCTGAGCAAAAACCATCTTTACTTGTAGAAGTTAATCAAGCAGGTACTTTGCATTTAGATGGACAAGCCCTGTCCTTAGAGGAGTTTAAAGCTAAATTAACCGCCCTACCTCGTAGCGAACATTTGCAATTACGTATTGATGAACAGAGCCAGTTTGGCATCTTTATTGGTTTGATCAACGCCCTCAAGGAACAAGGCCATGACAACTTCTCAATTGCCACTTTGCAACAACGCTAGCCTTACTCTACCATCAGCTAAAGGACTAGCTCAGGCCATCCATGCCCCTCATTCCTTTGATGCTATGCTTGGTAAGATCAGCTCTTTTAATAATTGCACTAAGAGTGCTTTTATTATTACCTGCTCACTCTATCTATCAGTAGCAGCAGCTGCCTTTAGCTATTACAACTACAACCAAGAACCAATCAAGCTCGACATTGGCAGCCCTACCATTGCTCTAAGCCTCGAGCAATTTGGCGATCTCATCACCCCTGCCCAGCCTCTCCCATCAGAGTCTGAGCTCAAGCCCGAGCCTGCGCCAGAACCAGAGCCATTGCCAGAACCTCAGCCCCAGCCTGAACCTGAGCCACAAATAGAACCTCAGCCACCTGTTGAGCAAAGCACCATTGCGCCTCCACCACATGTGGTGAAAAAAGAACGCTCAATGGAGCGTAAACGAGCTCACAACCCACATCGTCATAAGCATCAGCGTAAAGCACAAAACCATCAAGCTAAAGCTAACAACATAGCATCTGCTAACACTCAAGCAGCACAGAGCGCTCGCCCACCAAAGCAGGGCCAAGCCTCTGAGCAAGTATTAATCTTAGGTAGAGATCAACATCCTGTACTATCTAAAATTAAACAAGCTATTGATAGCAACTTACTCTACCCTCGTCGTGCTCGCATGATGAGAGAGCAAGGTGCTGCTATTGTCCAATTTACTTATACCAAACAAGGTCAAATTAAAAGATTACGTCTCTTAAGAGCAACCAAGTCTCAAGAGCTTAATGATGCTGCAATCCAAACTATTATCAGAGCCAGCGCCTCCTTCCCTAAAGTAAATCAAGATTTTACTTTGCGCTTGCCTATTGTCTTTAAGCTTACTGATTAATTTCTTGTACTGTTAGCTGCGCTATGATCCTAACTCCTCCAATCCAAATTATTAGCGCAGCTCTATTAGCCCTGCCCCAAGCCTTTGCCTTACAAGCACTTAAGCCTAACAACAAGGTAGCAGCCTTCCTACCTAAAGCCATTGCTAAACAACTAACAATAGGACTTGCAATGGTAGTGTATAAGCACCAATTGCAATTAACCACTCTTGTGTAAGCTCTGATATTAGACAAGGCACCCTAACTCCAAAGCCATCTTCCAAATTAGTGGTAGCTAAAGCTCCTAAAGTTATTATCAAAAAGCACACAGTTTTTTAACATTTGATTATCTTAAAGAGCAAAAAGCACAATTTTACTTAGAGTGAATGTGCCGTATGTTACTTTAACAATCATGATAAATAAGGCATTTTTTAGCAAAGATGTTTTGAAAAGAACATGATAAAAGCTAGCTAACTAAAATTATTAGCGTTCACATAATATTGATAAATCTAGCCTTTTGCACAGTTTTATTTAATATTTAATTAACACAACTATGACTTTATTTTTAACAAATTAGTGTCCAGCAACACCCTAACAGCGTAAAAAATTATTTCACTAAAAAATTCCGTAAACGATTGTTTGTTCTATATACAGCCTTTAACCTTTGATAAATAGCGTATTTTTTGCGAAAAAATATTTTTCCTTACAAACGATTGCCAACATGGCTTAAATACTGGGTTTCGCCTTTAAAGGCGCTTTTTTGTACCACTAATTTATTATTATTAACTTCGACTTAACACAAATTTAACATTCATTAGGGAAAATAGTCCCCGTCTTAAGGAGCTTGCCTTAAGATAACAGTTTTAGACATTGTTTGTTGTTAGTGAGTATTGTCTTGTCCTCATATTTCTTTAATTGGAGGACAAGGCATTTCCCTACTAAAATCTTAAAGAGACGGGCAAAGACACGTAAGACCGAGTCTCTTATACATCGGTTCAACAACCAAAATAGGTGGATACTTAAATCAGCACAATAAGTTTCTGCCGCCAAAAAGCCTTTCTTTGCAAAAAGCGAGGCTTTTTCTTTGCTGCTTTATAAAAATTCATACTCCCTACCTATCCCCTGCCCTTAATTATCATTTTAGCCTTAAATAGATGCTTATCTTTATATCTATAATAGAGCTCTAAAATCCCTTTTTTATCTTAATTTAGCTTTGATTTTGCAAAAATTGCAAAATAACTTTTCTTCATGTCGTTAATGTAATTGTAAGCAAGAAATACACTCACATGCTATTCGAGTTAACTTCAGCACATTTCCATTCGCTGTGATGAAAAACTCTATGTTTTACTCAAATACCATGTGTTTTACTTTTTCATTAAATTTACAAAGGTAATCATCATGGCAGTTTATGTAAATACCAATATATCCTCATTAAATGGCCGCCGCTATTTAAATAACGTTCAGAACCAGTTAACCACTACTTATCAGCGCCTAAGCTCAGGCAT
>OGPO01000687.1_pt1 | contig 26679 bp, 20 predicted proteins | sample 1553041 | NCBI WGS metagenome assembly OGPO01 (sample SAMEA2580281, study PRJEB22360) | human gut metagenome | biome: human gut; feature: human-associated habitat; material: faeces | place: Denmark | collected 2008/2010 | reverse complement strand
GATTAGAGTCCTCTATCCGCAACCAGTCTAATGTTTCAGCCAATCAGGCTGATGCTCGTAGCCGTATTCGTGATGCTGATTTTGCAGAAGAGTCTGCTGCTTTAAGCCAGCAATCTATTATCCAGCAAGCTGCTACTTCTATGTTGATGCAGGCTAACAGCCGTCCACAATTAGCCTTATCAATGCTTGGATAATTGCTTATCTTTGTCTAACAATCAATGTTAATTATTTACAAAGGCTCTTTCATGTTATGAATGAGCCTTTGTTTGTTTTAACTTCACCATAAGATAATGTGTTTTTCTTGATATACATCATAAGAAAATATGATATTCATCAAGAATTTGGCATGACTTTTGAAAAAAAAAAATTTTTTGGAAATACGTTAAAATATTAGGAATTACACATGAACAAATTTGTTTACTGTTGCTAATATCTGGACTAGTTTTCATTAAGACAAGCAGTTTTTGCTGATAGCTTATTTACATGCCTTGATATTTAACTTGAGTTCCCGTGTTGTTTTTAGGGCTACATATTTATCATGTTAAATTTATACCTTGTTAATCCCCTTGTTTATCACAAACTTAAAAAAATAAGGTTGTGACAAACTATAAGTTTCTCTTTAGCATTCTTGCGAGTTACTGTTATAGATAAGTCCTCATGAGGAGACATCCTTTTACCTGTAGATATGTCATACTGATATGTACCATACTTGCGTAATTTAAATATCAGTCTATTCTTATCTATAACACGACCTGAGGTAATACATCCCTTATGAGATACATTTGCGCCTTTACGCACGGACATCCTTAATCTACCGTACTCAATACCATTAATTTTATTATATTCAATGAACATTTGTATGTAGCCCTAATTATTTAGGGCTACATTTTATAAAAACTTATAGTTTATCACGACCTTATTTTTTTTAAGTTTGTGATAAACAAGGGGTTTAACAAGGCATAAATTTAACATGATAAATATGTAGCCCTAAAAACAACACGGGAACTTAAGTTTAAGCCTTTGGTCGCTCTATTAGAGGTAATGCTTATCTTTTTGTTGCTGTAAGCTACTAAAGGATTAACCTTTAATCAGCCTACTAACATGCTTAGCCTCTATTTGCCTTCATCGCAAAGTTAAAAGGATGTACTAGTTTTATTAAGACAAGAAGCACTTATTTGTTATGTTTTTGTTCCAACAACTTGGCTTTTGAGATTAACAATGTTTTGTCTTGATCTTCAAGCGCTCTTTAATGAGTTGCTGCCGCTATGTCGATCTATTAGTGGCGCTGCGTATGACCAATCTCTAGCAATTCTACAGCGCTATATTCCTTTTGAGATTGAAGAGTACCCATGTGGAAGCCAGGTTTTTGATTGGACAGTGCCTCAATCATGGACTCTCAATAGAGCTACGTTAAAAGATTCACAGGGCAATATTGTTCTCGACACTAACGTTAATCCCTTACATGTAGTCAACTTCTCAGAGCCTTTTACTGGTAAGGTTAGTTTAGAAGAATTACAACAACACCTATATTCTGATCCGAATAATCCTAGTGCTGTTCCTTACGTTACTTCTTACTACAAAAAACGTTGGGGCTTTTGCCTTAGCCATAATCAAAGGTTAGAACTTTGCGATGAGTATTATTTTGTAGACATTGATACTGTTAAGAGTGATCAAGGATTTGTAAAAGTTGGTGTTTGTGAGCTTCCAGGACAAAGCGACCGCATAATTCAACTGTCAGCTTATTTATGCCATCCTAATATGATGAATAATGAGCTATCAGGCCCTCTTGGTTTGGTATATCTTTACCAATTGCTAAAGGCTATGCCTAATCGCAAGTATACCTATCGCTTTGTAATTAATCCTGAAACTATAGGTTCTATTTGCTATTTATCCCGTCATGCCCAAGAACTCAAAGAAAAACTTGAATATGGTTTAGTTCTTACCTGTATTGCAGCTCCTTATAATACTGTTACTCAAAATCTTGATGCTATTGCCCATAATATCAAGCCTGTGAATCTCAATAGCCCTTATTTTGAGCTTGTTGATAGCATTGCTAAAAGTTATGACTTTAACTTCTTGGAGCTTCCGCTGTCTTTTAAGCTGACACGACAGAGCATGTTAGATGAGTTTAGAGCCTACTTTGATAAGAGTAAGACTAACTTAGATAGCTGTAATGATTTATGCGCTTGCGCAAACAAGCTCGAAATTAAGAGCGTATGTGAGTGCACAGGCGAGCATGCTGTTGAGCATGCTGGAGAGGGTGAGGGCAAGGGCCTTAATTATGTTTGTAGTGAATTATTTGACAAGCATTTGAGTGATCAGCAAAAGCTTGATTTATATGCCCAATGTGAAAGGGTGTACGATATTCTCTTTTGCCCAAACTATCATGATTTAAATAATGTTGTTCCATACGGCACTCCTATTCATCACAGCTTTAAGTATAGCTATGAGATAGACAATGCTTTATTGGGTTTATCAAGCTCCTGTAAAGATCGCATTACTCTGCGTCGTTTTAGCCCAACCTCTGGTTCTGATGAGCGTCAATATTGCTGCGCTTTGCTAAACCTACCAGTAGTTCAGGTCACACGTACTCAATATGCTTGCTATCCTGACTATCACAGTTCAAATGATGGTCAAAAGATTTTTTCTTTAGATAGTATTGTAGATTCTGCATTAGGTATTTTTAGATGCTTGCAGTATATAGAGAAACGTGAAGACAAGCCATGTATTAGTGTGTCTTGTGAACCTCAATTGGGTAAGCGAGGACTCTATCCTGACATTAATAGTCCTAAGGTAAGAGCAGCTCGTAATAGCCGTATTAATAGCTTGGATACTTTGCTGACCATTTTAAACTTATGTGATGGGTCTTTTACTATTGGTCAATTAGCTCGTATGGCTAAGGTAAATCCATTGTCTTTACTTGAGCTGATTGAGCATCTTGATAAAGGCCAGGTATTAACATTGCACAGCGCCCATTTCCATTAGAGCTTGGGTTAGCGCAGAAAAATTAACTAGTTTTACTTAAATATTTAAGGACTAATTATGGAAAAGTCTGATTTTTATGATTTAGTTGGCGAGATTTTTAAAGTTAATCCCAGCGATGAGCTTAATTTATTAGAGCTAGATTCTTATAGCTCAATGACTCTTATGGAGCTGATTGCTCAATTAGAGCAGCAAAATATTGAGCTTGATGTGGTGGATGCAGTAGATGCTGCCAATCTGCTAGAGCTCTATCAAATTATTAGCAAGCAATAGTAAGCAAGACACTAACACTTGGTTCTTAAGGGATTATTACTGGAGCTTATTGAGCTCTTAGGGTTAGTAAATGACTACTGACAAAATTAAATCACGCTTTAGCAAAAATGATCTGTGCACAGCCTTACGTAAGGCTGGAGTTCAAGAGGGCGATTGCATAGTTAGTCATTGTTCGCTGTTCGATTTTGGCTTTCCTGATCTTAAGGGTGAAAACCTCTGCCATTTTTACTTAGATGCTTATTTTAAGGTTGCTGGAGAGTCAGGTATCTTAGTCTTACCTGCTTTTTCATATACCTTTTGTAAGGGCGAAAACTTTGATCCTTTCACTACTAAAAGTGAGGTCAATGCTTTAGCTAATTATTGCATTGATAATGGTTTAGGCATTCGTACCCTAGACCCTATTTTCTCTTATGTCATGGTTACTTTACATGACCTAAGAGTTTATGAGTCTAGTAATAATATTGAGAGCACTAGTACTAAGCACTTTAGTTGCCTTGATGATGCTGGTGGTGTGGGGGTGCGTGCTAACTCTAACTATAGCCAGCTAAGAAGTTTGAACTTTACTAACGATTGCTTACGCTATGATAAGCCTTCGATAGCGGGCTTTTTGCTTGAGCGCAATGCTAAGTACCTCATGTTAGGTTCGGTAAATCATATCAGCCTATTACACAGCATAGAGCTCAAGATGGACTCACCTTACCGTTTTTATAAGAAATTTTCTGGTAAGGTTTTAACTCAGGCTAATGATTGGGAAAATTACGATAGCTACTATTATGTGCGTTGTTTTGTCGATAATACGGTAGTTAATCTTAATACTTTAAGCTCTCAAATTGACTCCTGGTTGCAAGAGCCACAATTTGTTAACTGTTCTAATCAAGTATCTTTAGGTAACTCTCGTATTACCTTTGCACCATTATCAGTGATGTTATCCAGATTAGAGCAAGCTTTTAGCGAGAATTGGTTGTGGTTGTGTAATGGACCTGCGCTATCTGAGCAGGAATTAAAACAAGTTCGCCAAGATGCTTTAGATCCAAGCCAGATCCACATAAAGACCTATCCTGTCATTGATCTTAACTATAAGCTTAGGGCTTAACTTGTTTGGGATGTTTTCATGAGCTCTTGTAATATAGATCAAGCTACCAGTCCTAAAGATAAGATTGCGCTGCCATCTTGCTCTTTATCTTTGAGTGAGGCCAAGGTTTTGCTAAATAAGTTTAAAGGCATTTATGTCGTAGGCATGGATCCTTTAGCTAAGCTTTGTGCTCAGAGGTTGGAGGAAACTTTTGGCATTACTGTAACTAAAGTAACACCTGGCAGTAATTCTTACAAAGATGAGTATTGTGCCTCTTTCTTTAAAGATGTTGCTCACAGCCTTATTATTAGCGCTAATAATGTGTTTTTGTTTCCTAAAGATTGTGTAAGTTCCAACACCATCATTAATTACCATCAGGCGCTGCTGCCGTGGCACCGAGGCTTAAATGCCACTATGTGGGCTATTTGGGCTGGCGATAGCAAAGCAGGTTTAAGCTGGCATAAGGTCGATGCTGATATTGATACTGGCGGCCTATTAGTTCAAAAAGAAGTGGCTATTACTGATAGTAGCAACTCTAGTAGTCTGATGATGGCCTTAAATGAAATGGCCATTGACTCCTTAAGCGAGGCTATCTTAATGCTGCTCTGTGGTAAAGAACTAGTAGTAGAGCGTACTGTTAATGATGAGCTTCATGGCTACCATGGACTAAAAGACTTCCCTAACGGCGGCTATTTAGATCCTAATTGGGACAAAGATACTTGTCAGAGATTTTTAAGAGCCATGCATATTTGCAAATTCAAACAAGTAGCTCCTCCTAAGGTAAAAATTGAAGGGGTTGACCATGAATTTATGCGTTGGAAGTTTAAAGATAACAGCTTAACTATCACCTGTAATAGTGGGCAAGAGCTCTTAATAAGCTTTTAGATTGGTTTTACGATGGCGCTCTTTATGAGCGCCAATTTTATTGGTTATCCTATGCAAAGTATCAGCACCTCATCCTTTAGACCTATCTCACAACAATTATTTGAAGCTTTAGTAAATGGTGGCGATAAAACAGCCTTAGAAATAGGCAAGGCTCAGTATAGCTATAGTGAGCTTAGAGATTTGGTCTTTGCTTTTGCTTTTAGCTTATCCGAGCATAAGGTAAGTCGTTTAGGTATTTTATCTTATCGCTCTGTAGACGTATACCGTGCCCTATTAGGTTCTATTGTGGGCGGTTGCACCAATGTACCTTTAAACCCTCTCTTTCCTGTAGATAAAACAGCTTTTATCATTGAGCATTCTGAGTGTTCCCATATTTTTATTGCTCCTGAGTGTGTCGATTATGCCATTAAGCTATTAAAGGACGTTTACCCTCAAGATAAATTAGCTAATCTCAAACTGTTAGTTAGCAAGCAAGTACAAGAGCAGCTTATTAGCGCTTGTCCTGATTGGGCTAAGTTGACTGTGGTGTATGAAGACTGTGGTGGTGAGGACGTAGTCGAGCACTTAAGAGCGGTTACCGTTGCGGAAAATGATATTTTGCATCTGCTTTATACCTCAGGAACCACAGGTCAGCCTAAGGGAGTGATGGTCTCTCAAGGGAATTATGCCTATTATTTTGAGCAAATTAATAAGCTCTATGAGTTTAAGAGCTCTGATGTCTTTTCCCACTTTGCTGAAATTACTTTTGACATCAATTTACAAGATCCTTTATGTGCCCTTATCAATCATGGCACTTTAGTATGCCCTACTAAAGCTGACTTGCTAACTCCACATCGCTTTATTCGTGCCCATAATATTACTGTCATTCATACTGTTCCTTCTTTGATTAACTATATGAGAAAGATCAAAGCTTTAGACAAGGAGCATAATGAAACGCTGCGCTTAAGTATCTTTATTGGTGAGGCTTTGTGGTATCAGCAATTAAGTGCTTTTCATAAAGCCTATCCGTGCTCGACCTTAATTAATACTTATGGCCCTACTGAAACTACCGTTGCTGTTTCTTATTATGAAGTAAAGCCTGAGCAGTTAGAGGACTCTGCACTTACCAAGAATATTGTGCCTTTAGGTGTGCCTTTTGGGGAGACTAAGTTTATTGTTTGTGATGAGCATAGACATGAAGTTAAAGATGGTGAATATGGCGAACTGTGCATAGGTGGCCCTCAGTTGACCTTAGGCTACTATCGCAATGATGCTAAAAATCAAGAGGCATTCTTTGAACATAAGGGTGAGCGTTGGTATGCCACAGGCGATCAAGTGCAATGTTTTACCGAAGTTTTAAGCTCTGATTGTGCCCAAGGCCATAAGGGACAAAGCATTAAAAACTTTAACTACATTGGGCGCAATGACGACATGATTAAGCTGCATGGCTATCGTATCTCATTGTATGAAATTGAAGAGCAACTGGGTAAGTTAACTAATTTACCAGTAAAAGCCATTCCTGCTAGCACTATGGTCAATGGCATTCCTGAAATGATTTTACTTGCTGCTATTGAGGGTGCAAGTGCTGAGCAAATCTCAGCATTGGAGCAGAGTTTTAACCAAAAACTAGTTTTCTATATGGTGCCTAAATATACTCTATCTTTACCATCATTTTCTTTAAACGCCAATGGCAAAGTTGATCGCAAGGCTCTCAAACAACTAGCTGTAGAGCACATTAAACAAAATCTGGGCATTAACCTTGATGCTTAATAGCGCTTCTAGTTTTAGCTTTGGTAAATGTAAGACCCTATCCCTAATGTAGATTTGCTTTGTCCTACTAAAAGTTTCCAAAAGTTCGTTAACAACTATACCAGCCTTGGAACAGTCATTATCTTTAATGATATTGATTTAGACAGTAAACGAACTTTCGGAAACATTCACTACCATAAGTATGAGCATGGCCAATCTTAAGGGCTTAAGAGATGGCAAACCTCCATTAAGAGTTAAGCCCCAGCCCCTACTTACTAAGATAGCTAAAGTTACAGGCTATTAGGGCCATAGTGTGTGTGTTTAACGGCCAATCCTAAGGGAATAAGAGATGGCAAACCTTATGTAAGTGTTAAGCCCCTACTTACTCAGCCCAGTAAAGTTCCAGGCTGTTAGGGCCATAGTGTGTGTTTAATGGCTAATCCTAAGGGCATAAGAAATGGCAAACCGTCTGTAAGTGTTAAGCCCCTACTTACTCAGATAGCTAAAGTTCCAATCTGTTAGGGCCATAGTGTGTGTTTAGTGGGCTGTTTTTAGCTTTATGGGGCTAATTTTGCTTGTTTAGTTTTTCTATATTTGGCACAATCGTTCCTAAGTTTGAGTCTTGAGGGCTCGGCCTACCATGAAGGTTGCGATAGCAAGCTGCGCTGCAGTGCTGCGGCAAAGCGGTGAGCGGCGCTATCTGATTGCGCTGCGGCGGCGGTGAGATGCACTGCGAGCAGCGGTGAGCTGCAAGATGCGGCGCAAGGCGCATGAAGCTGCGAAGGCAGCAGGCTGCGGTGGCGGCTGTCGTGAAACCTTATTTCTTTATCCTTTTGCCTTATGGGGCGCAGGGCTGATTATTGGTTTGCTGTGCGTCTTGGTTAAGGCACTAAGCGGTTGGAATTTTTGCATGAGCACATTTAACACAGACTGGTGGGGCAATGGTTACTTTGAGATTAATGACAAGGGCCATGTTGTCGTTTGTCCAGATCCAGATGTTCCTGAGGCTAAGATTGATTTAGCTGAGTTGGTGGCCTCTAGAGAAAAAAGTGGTCAACGTCTGCCTGCACTATTTTGTTTCCCTCAGATTCTTCCTCATAGAGTACGTTCTATTAATCGTGCTTTTAAGCAGGCAAGAGAAAGCTATGGCTATACAGGCGATTACTTTTTAGTTTTCCCAATTAAGGTTAACCAGCATCGCCGTGTGATCGAGGCTTTAACTCAGTCAGGAGAGCCTTTAGGTTTAGAGGCTGGCTCCAAGGCTGAGCTCATGGTGGTATTAGCCCACGCAGGACGCACTCGTAGTGTAATTGTCTGCAATGGCTATAAAGACCGTGAATATATTCGTATGGCGCTCAATGGCGAGAAAATGGGCCATAAGGTTTATATCGTTATTGAGAAGCTCTCAGAGCTGCGTTTAGTATTAGAAGAGGCCAAGCGCTTAGAGGTACAACCTCGTTTAGGTGTACGTGCTCGTTTAGCCTCCCAAGGCTCTGGCAAGTGGCAAGCCTCAGGTGGTGAAAAGTCTAAATTTGGTTTGAGTGCTACTCAAGTCTTAGAGTTAGTATCGGACTTAAAAGAGCATGATAAGCTTGATTGCTTGCAATTGATTCACTTCCATTTAGGCTCTCAAATGTCTAATATTCGTGACATTGCCAATGGTGTTAGAGAATCAGCTCGTTTTTATGTTGAGCTTGCTAAATTAGGTGCCAAGATTGAATGCTTTGATGTTGGCGGCGGTTTAGGTGTTGACTACGAGGGCACCAGATCTCAATCTGATGGCTCAGTTAACTATGGTTTAGGCGAATATGCCAATAACATTATTTGGGCTATTGGTGATGCTTGTAAGGAAAACAACTTACCTGAGCCTACTGTGATCACTGAATCTGGTCGTGCTACTACTGCTTATCACACTGTTTTAGTATCAAATGTTATTGGTGTAGAGCGTATTTGCGATGTTCGTAGTGTGGTAGAGCCTAAAGAAGATGCCCCTCGTCCACTTCAATCGATGTGGCATACTTGGCAAGCTATGCATGAGGCAGAGCAGCACCGCTCTTTACGTGAGTGGCTTCACGATAGCCAATTAGACCTTAATGATGTTCATCATGGCTTTATTGTAGGTGATTACTCCTTAGAGGAGCGTGCCTATGCCGAGCAATTGTATTTATCAATTTGCGTTGAGCTCAAAAAGATGCTTGATCCGCTTAACAAGTCCCATCGCATATTAATTGATGAGCTTGAAGAGCGCATGGCTGATAAGCTCTATGTCAACTTCTCCTTATTCCAATCGCTACCTGATGCCTGGGGTATTGAGCAGCTCTTCCCTGTAATGCCATTAGAGTTTTTAAACAAGCCATTAACCCGTCGTGCTGTACTTTTAGACATTACTTGCGATTCAGATGGTGCCATTAAGCACTATATGGATGGTGACGATGTGGCTAGCACTATGCCATTCCCTGAGTACGATATTGATAATCCGCCATACATTGGCTTCTTTATGGTCGGAGCTTACCAAGAAATTTTGGGCAATATGCATAACCTCTTTGGTGATACTGAGGCTGTAGATGTCTATGTTTATGAGGATGGTAAGGTAAGATTACGTCTTAGCGATGAAGGTGACACTGTAGCTGACATGTTGCAATATGTGCAGCTTGATCCATCCAAGCTATTAAGCGAGTTTACTCGTGAAGTACGTGATAGTGGTTTAGATGAAACCTTACAACGTCAGCTGATTAATGATTTCAAGACTGGCCTTTATGGCTATACCTACTTAGAAGAAGATCAAATTTAAGGGCTATTTGTCATGGATAAATTCCAAACTTTAGGTAATAAGGAAGATACCTCTTTAGTAGCAAACAGCTTTGGCTACTTAAGAAGTCCTTTAGTGTTCAATCCTTATGAGTGTCAAGCTGATGTAGCCATCACTGGTGTGCCATTTGATATTGCTACCTCTGGCCGTTCAGGCTCACGCTTTGGCCCTCAAAGCATTAGAGCTATTTCCACTCAATTAGATTGGGAGCACTGTCGCTATCCTTGGGACTTTTGCCTCAAAGATAAATTAAAGCTCATTGACTGTGGTGACTTAGTTTATTCTTTTGGTGATGCTAAAAGCATGGCCAAGGCTTTAGAAGAGCACACTTTAGCCCTCTTAAAGTCTGGTAAGACCTGCCTTACTTTTGGTGGTGATCACTTCATTACCCTACCGCTGTTACGTGCTCATGCTAAGCATTTTTGCGCTGATGGCTCTAAGCTCTCTTTACTACATTTTGATGCCCACTCTGATACCTATTCTAATGGCTCAGATGCTGACCATGGCACTATGTTCTACCATGCTCCAATGGAAGGCTTAATTGATCCAAGTAAGTCAGTACAAGTAGGCATTCGTACTGAGTTTGATAAGAGCTTAGGCTTCAATGTTATCCATGGTGCTATGGCCAATGATATGAGCGTTGAGCAAATCATTGAGAGCATTGAAAATACTGTAGGTGATAACAAGGTTTATTTAACCTTTGATATTGACTGTTTAGATCCAGCCTACGCTCCTGGCACTGGCACCCCAGTATGCGGTGGTTTAAGCACTGATAAGATTTTAAAGATTATTCGTGGCTTAAAGAAGCTCAATATTGTAGGCTTCGACGTAGTTGAGGTAGCACCTATTTATGACCATGGTGAAATTACCTCCTTAGCTGCTGCTACTTTAGCCTTAGATATGCTTTATTTACACGCCAGCGCTAAAGCTAAATAAGCTCTGGTAATTACTTATTATTAACCTTAATAAGCCGTCATGGGGCTATACCTTGACGGCTTGTTTCTTTTTAATTTGAAGCTTACCTATCCTATGTCTCACCATATCCCTTGCATCAACCCTAAAGCTGTAATCTTTGATCTTGATGGTACTTTACTCGACACTGCCCCTGACATTATTGCCGCTTGTAATGCTACTTTAGAGCACTTTGGTTATCAGCCTATCGATAATGAGTTGGCTCATAGCAAAATGACAGCTGGTATGAGAGAGCTGTTAAAACTTGGTATTCCTCAATGTGAGCATGATAGTGCTGATATTGCAGGTGCTATGCGCTCTTATTTTGCCCAATATTATCTTGACCATATTAATGTTCATACCAAGGCATTTGAGGGTATTGAAGCGCTGTTAGATGATTTAAAAGCAGCTAACATCAAAGTTGCGGTAGTTACTAATAAGTACTATGACATGGCCCAAAAGCTCTTATCACAATATCCTTTTTATAAGGATTTAGCCCTGATTTTAGGCTGTGATAGTATTGCCAATAGTAAGCCTCATCCTGAGCCTATTTTAAAAACACTAAGCCACCTTAATATTGGCCCTTATGATGCTGTTTATGTAGGTGATCACTTAAACGACATTATGGCTGCTAATAGAGCTAAAACCCATTCAGCTGTAGCCTTATGGGGCTATGGAGCACGAGAGTGTGGTGATCCTAAAACTTGGTATGCTCACTTTTTACTCAATAGTGTTGCAGATTTAAGAGCCTTATGCCTCAAATAAGTGCTTTTTTCTAAGTAGCACTATTTTTGGGAACTAACTTAAATTTTGCTAGTCAATATAGGCAAAGACAAGCATAATGGCCTATACCCTTGGCTTTATTAGCACAATTAATGAGTCTCATATTTGTATCTTGCCTAGGTATTATTAAGCTAATTAAGCTATAATGCTTTTTTATTATTATTGCCTAGTTTTAAGCTGATTAACAAATATGGGTAAGTTTATGCGCTCATTATTGCCTTGCAAAAATAAATTATTGTCCTTGGCTTTGCCTATTACTTATGCAACAGTATTTTTAAGTAGCGCTTCTCTTACCATGGCAGCCACTGTTTATGATCATGAGGGCACTAGCTTAGATATCTTTGGCAATATTAGAGCTATGTATGTCAATGAACATGCCTATCAAGATATTGCTAAATACGATAGCAAGGATAATGGCATTTATGCTAGCGCACGCCTGGGCATTGCCGCTCGTAGCTCCATTAATCATGGCTTAGATGCTATTGCTATGGCCCAATGGGACACTAAGGCAGATGAACAAGGTCATTATGGTTATTTAGGGCAAACGAAATACATGTTTGCAGGTTTTGATGCCTACCAATATGGAACCTTAATCGCAGGCCGTGGAGATAATGCTTACTATAGCGTAGCAGGAGCTACCGATATCTTTAATATCATTGATGCTCAAGCTAGCGACTATTATATTTATGGAGATCAAAGACCTTCACAGCTCATGTACTCTTTGCGAGCACTAAGCTGGGATTTAAAGCTCTCTTATATGCTAGCCACTAATGAATTAGGGCAGACCCCGCTCAACGCAAAAAGAGGTATGTCAGCTTCGATCTCTACCAAGTTTGGCGATGATATTACCTTTGCCTATGGTATTGACTATTACAAATTCAACTTTGATGTAAATCAAAGTAGTGCTGAGCAATTCTTTGCTCATCAATTTGTTGCCGACGGTTTTAGCTATGATGAGGCGCTCATGCGCTCTCAAAACCATCATGTAGGCACCAAAAAAGAATATGGCATGGCCTTGTCATATGGTGTATTAGGATCAGGCCTCTATGCTGCCTTAGTATTAGGCACTACTGATTATGATTACCTGGCTCACCAGCTCTATACTGTAGATACTGCTATCAACTACACTATGGATAATGGTGTTTCCATGAGCCTAGGCTATGGCCTTAAGCGCTATGAGGATATAAATATAGTTTCCCAGTTAACTGTAGGACTAAGTTATCAAGTTAACTCTGTATTTAAGCTTTTTAGCGAAGCCCAATTTAATCTTGATGGTGAGGCAGATCAGTTTTATGGCAAAACAATGTGCGATCTGCTTAACTTAAATGAAAACAAAATAGCCCTGGGTGCTGAAATTAGTTTCTAATTAAGCTAAGATCGGTTGTCCCAATAAGTATTAATTTTTTTAGAGAACTTATATCATGTCCAAACTAGGTGCTTTACTTAAAGTTAGTGCACTAGCAGGTGCCTTAGCTCTTACCACTGGCGTATATGCAGCCTCTTTTAAGGTTCCTGTAAACTACTCTGTTGAGTTAGTTGATGGCCAGACCTCTAACTTCGAATACAATCGTTTCGACCGTACTATTACCTTAAGCCCAGGTCGTCACCAGCTTGTTATGTTATTTGAAGGCACCTTTGGCAACTCTCGTGAGTCTCGTCTCTATCAAGCTGCTAACCCAATCGTAATTGAAATTACTGACATGCCTGCTGATGCTCAGTATACCTTCACTTACCAAAAGCCAAGAGATGAAAGAGAAGCTGAGAATTACACTCGTTCTCAAAAGATTAACTTAATCAATGATGCCACTAAGGCACCATTAAGCCAGGATGAGGCCAGCTACTATTTATTAACCTCTGACTCTGGCTTTGCTATTTTACGTGATTATCGTGAAGACCTAGCCTCAGTAGGTCGCCTCTATGCCCCAGCTAAGGTATTTGAGGAAATGCGCTCTAACACTAACCGTGTGTCCGTAAACGAGAATAATGTAACTACTGTTCAGGCTCGTATTAGTGGCTACAAGGGTGACTATGCCAACCCTGGTACTGTAGCTCCAGAGGGCAACAATATGGCAGCAGCTAGTGTTGCAGCAACCACTGCTGTAGCCGCTCCTGGTGTTGCTACTGTTCAGGCTAAGTCTGGTGGCAAGAACGCTCAAACTCCAGCTGCTAACGCTACCTTTGACCAATTAGTACAAATTTATGAGTCCTCTGATGACGCAACCAAACTTAAGTTTGTTAAGTACATCATGTCTCACTAAAACCAAATAATCAAAACTAATAACACAAATTATTTTTACAGGCCTGGCCCCAATTACCAGGCCTGTTCTTTTTTATTCCACCTACCAAGCCCAGGCCAGCTCGAGCCGATCTTAGCCAGGCCAGCGCAAGCCGAAACAGGCCCAGCATTGCTTGACCAAACAGGGCCAAGCCCACCCTGCCTCGCTACCAACGCTCAGCTACAATCTAGCCTCGCAGCAGCAGCCTTGCTCAAAGTCCAGCTTTATTGGGTCAATTTTAGCCCCGTTTGCCAGAACTCCCATGACTACCAGGGCACACAGGGCTTGCCGAGCTTCCCTGGGCTTTCAGGGCCTCTCTGAGCTTGCCTGAGCTTAACCTAGTTGACAGAGCCTTGGACTTACGTATTACTTGGCATATTTTGATTAGCCATGGGTCTAGCTTATGGCTTAGAGCCTAGAGCTTATAGCTTAGGCGTGTAGCTGGTCGTAGATGTGCTGAGCCAGCTTAGGGCTAATGCCTGGGACTTTTTGCAGCTCTAAGACGCTGGCTTTTAAGACCTCTTGCATACCACCTAAGTGTTTTAATAAAGCCTGTCTACGCTTTGGGCCAATTCCTGAGATGGATTCGAGCTTGGAAGTACGGCGCTCTTTGGAGCGGCGATTTCTGTGTCCTGTAATGGCAAAGCGGTGCGACTCATCTCTAATATGAATTACTAATTGTAGCGCAGGGCTATTTAAACCAAGTTTAATGCGCTCATGGCTAAAGGCCTTGATTAAGGTCTCAAGACCCTCTTTTCTGCCCTCACCTTTAGCTACAGCCACAATATTAGGCATAGGGGTAGTACAGTGCTCAAATTGCTGCGTTATGACCTCCTCAGCCTGCTTTAACTGACCAGGGCCACCATCAATAAAGATTAATTGCGGACATTCTGAGCCGTCAGGATCTTTAAAGCGTCTTTGTAAAACCTGATGCATAGCTGCAAAGTCATCACCTGGAGTAATGCCTTCAATATTATAGCGGCGATACCTGGAGCTATCTGGGCCCTCACGATTAAAGACTACGCACGAACCTACAGTAAGCTCACCCATGGTATGAGAAATGTCATAGCATTCCATACGCTTAATACCGCTAAGACCCAGTAAGCTTTCAAGATCCTTAATTCTTTGTTCTGCTGTAGACTGAGATCCCAATTTAGCATCTAAAGCAACTTGCGCATTAGCCATAGCCAGCAGCAAATACTTTTTCTTAGCACCACGAGCACCTTTAACAAAACGTATCTTCTTATCAAAGCGCTCTTTAATGGCTGTTTTAAGTACTTCTAACTCGCCAAGACCTTGCTCCTTCGAGCTATCTTTACTTTCTTGAGTATTGTCACCAGCCCCATCAGCCCCAGCAGCAACCACAGCCCCTGCTACGGATACAGACTCAGTGGCTAGTGCTGCTGCCGCTGACGCTGCCGCTGCGCTCTCAACTGACACTCTCTGAGCCTTAGTTTCAGCATCATTGCCAGCGCCAGGCTCAGCTGTTTCTAGCGCCCGCTCTTGCTCTTGTTCCTGTTCTAAGAGCATAGCAGCTTGTTGCTTGCTCTTAATTTGGCCAATAAAAGCCTTGGCCTCTGAAAAGTCATCCTTATTAGGGTTACTCTCTTGAGTGACTAAAGATAAGCTTTCTTGGTAGGCTTGCTTGCGATAATTGCGCCGCTCTGCCCAATGCTCTTGTTTTACCTTAGGCTGAGGCTTACCACTACTGTTATGAAGCTCAGTCCTTGGCTTAGGGGCCTTGCTTAGCTGTGGCTCTCCATCAAGGTCGGCAAAATCAATTTCCTCTAAATCGTCCAAGAACTCATCACTAAAGTCCTCCTGATGGCGCACTTGGGCAGGCTCTTGATCATGCTTATACGCATGCTCCTGCTCATGTTCATGCCCACTTGCTTGCTCAGGCTCTTGCGTTTCCTGACTTTGGGAGGTAGTTGGCGGCTCTAGTTGCTGTTGCTCTATTGGCTCTTTCTGCTCTATAGGAGCTTGATTCTTGGAGGTAAGATCAATTACTACCTCATCAGGAATAAGGTTAGGATGCTCATCGTTTAGATAAAATTGGCACATAAAGGATAAAACTATATCCTCACTGCTTTGCTCGTAATCTCTAAGCTTGGGAAAAAAAGAACGACTTCCAAAAATACGGCCATGTCTAATGAATAAAACATGGATACAGGCCATACCTTCACGCATAGCAAAGCCAATAATATCTACAGGGTACTCAATACCACTAATGATGCTATTGCTCTCTTGAACACGGCGTAAAGTAGTTAATTGATCTCTAAGAGCTGCTGCTTGCTCAAACTCCATTTTGCTTGCATGCTCTTCCATCTTTTGCACTATGGCGCTTAAGAGTTCTTGATTACGTCCTTGCAAAAAGAGCCTAATTAGATCTACTTGCTCATGGTATTGCTGTTCTTGCTCTTTACTCATAGGAACACAAGGTGCTAAGCACTTACCTATTTGTGCCATTAAACAAGGACGAGAGCGGTGGGCATAGACTGTGTCTTCACACTGTCTAATAGGAAAAAGCTTTTGCATGAGGCGCAAACTATCTTTAACAGCACTAGAATCAGGAAATGGGCCAAAATAATCGCCCTTCTTTCTTTTAGCACCACGATGAAAGTAAATACCAGGATGCTCATGCTCGCTAGTAAGCAATAAATAAGGATATGACTTATCGTCACGTAGCAAAATATTGTAGTGAGGCTGGTATTTCTTAATCAGCTCGTTTTCTAAGATTAAGGCTTCGGTCTCAGAGAAGGTAATAGTAAATTCAATACGAGCAATATGAGATACTAAGGCACTAGTTTTGGCATTTTGCTCTTTAACAAAATAAGAGCTCAGACGCTTTTTTAAGTCCTTGGCCTTACCAACATAAATTACTTCATTTGCTTGGTTATACATGCGATAACAGCCAGGAAGCCCAGGAACAGTCTTTAAAAATGACTTAGCATCAAATGGTTGCAGCTCATGCCCATTCTCCTGCTCTTGCCCCTGCTCACGCTTTTGCCCTTGTCCTTGCTCATGCTCTTGAACAAAATTTGGCTCACTAGTATTAGCTTGCATCTTTAGCCCTTATTACTCTTACCTAAAATATTAACCAGCATCATAGACCAGTAACTACAGGCCTAAGCTTGGTAAAAATTACCCTCATGCTCACTATTTTAGCCCAAGGCCCATCCTAGCCACTAGCTCGTAGCTAAGATTCTCATCTTACCAATCTCTAAGAGAGCTCTCACAGCACCAGCACCAGCCATTGCGTCCGCCCCATCGCCCAACCTAGCGTCCGACCTTGCGACAGCAACGGCAAGAACCTGCTCTTGCGCTAGCTCCAGTGCCTTTAGCAGTGTCACAGCGCCAGCTAGCGCTAGCGCTGATAGTACGGCATCGCACAGCGCTGTATTGCACTTTATCACAGTACCTTGCCAGGCAATACCTTTCACAGCACCGCTTAGATAGCATCTCTCCAATTAGCGGTTTATTTCCAAGCTTACGCCCGCTCCCAAGACCAAAAGGCTTAAGCTACTGTTACGAAAATATGTCAACCTTGATACGCAGGAACCCCATGGGCTTGCCAATGGGCGTTGGTCAGTGTAGATGCTACTAAGGTTAAGTTTTCACCAATGCTAGGCACATAAGATTAGAGGATGAACTAATCCCCTTTACTGAGCTAAAGATATGACGATAAGGACTATGCTCTCAAGCTTTGTATTAGCCATATAGCAAAGGTGAGGAAGGGGCCTTTATTTAATTGGGACTAGTTTTGTATTTAAGATGGAAGCGATCGTTAGCAAAATTACTTGTCATCAAGGGCGAACAGAGTGTAGGATTGCGCTTTGGGCTTTTTCTTTTTGTTGATTGGCAGGATAGAGAGCGCTTGTGAGGCTAAGGGTGAAAATAAGGCAATCGCCTTGGGACGATTGCCTGTAATTAAGCCAAAAAGCACTCTTAAGGGTGATCCTAAATTAGATAGCCGCTAACTTAGGCTTAAGAGATAGGAGTCAGCTCTATGAGCAAAAATAGGATAGCCGCCTAATTAAACTCTTAATAAGAGCTTGTTCCTTGATTAATCGCTGGGGATGCTATTATTTGCTACCACCTACTGGAACTAAGGCACCTTCGTACTTAACCTTAATGAAGTTAGCAGCATCTTCTGATGATATTTCTTCACGTAAGATTTTAATATCTGGATTGTTAGCACTCTTAGAGTTAGCTACTAAGATGTTGACATATGGTGAATCAGAACTTTCTAAAAATAAGGAATCCTTAATAGGATTTAAACCTGCAGGCATAGCATAATTGGTATTAATTACAGCTACGTCTAAGTCCTCTAAAGAACGAGGCAACTGAGCAGCTTCTAACTCATGGATGTCTAAATTCTTTGGATTCTCAGCAATATCTAAAACAGTGATGTTAGCATCATTGGGATCACTAACCTTAATAAGTCCTGCTTTAGCTAATAGCAGTAGAGCACGACCACCATTGGTAGGATCATTAGGAATACCAACACTAGCACCCTCTTTAACCTCTGACAAGTTTTGTATTTTGTGTGAGTACACACCCATTGGAGCAATAAGCACTGCACCCACATCAACTAAATCAGAGCCATGATCCTTAATGAACATGTCTAAATAAGGCTTGTGTTGGAATAAGTTGACATCTAACTCACCTTCAGCAACGGCAAAATTAGGTTGTACATAGTCGTTAAACTCAGTGATTTCGAGTTTAACGCCTCGTTTTTCTAAGGCTGGCTGAATATGTTCTAAGATTTCAGCAAAAGGTACAGGAGTAGCACCAATTTTGAGTACTCCTGCTTGAGCTAAACTTACAGAGCTAGCAGCTAATGCTAGAGAAATGGCTAATAATGTTTGCTTCATGACTTTGTGCGCACTAAATGCGCCTCCTTATAATAATTACCCAGAAACTCCATCACATGGAGTAGAGCAAAATATAGCACTTCTCATTAAAGGCAAACAACAAAAGCAATTTAAGCTCACAACCCTGCCCTAAAATGTCTCATCAGACCTGGCAAAGTAAGGTTTGGCTTATTTAAGCCATATTCATTAGCACAAATATAAAGACCAGCTACTTTACCTCTTAATTTCAGCTCTCTAATTGTGCACCATTTTAACTTATCGCCCCATTATGGCCCTCTTTTTAAACAGCCCCAGCTTCCCATCTAATGGCCAGCCATACCCGCCATAGTTTAGTGCTTCGATAGTAAACACCTCTCCACAAGATCAACCTTTTAGGCTGATAGTATCTGCCTAAGCCTTGCTACAAACAGGCTCGCTATTACGAAAACAAGCAGCTACCAGTTAAATAGAAAATAAAGCGCTAAAAGAACGCCCTAGCAGAAAAGTACAGATTATGACAATGCGATAGCAAGTAGCGGCAGTAGCAGCAGAACAAAGATGTAAGGCTGTACGCACTGTACACAGAACAGGATGGCTAAAAGAATATTGGAAAAGCACTAAGCGCAGCCAGAGCTGTTAGAGGGCATGACGGCACTATGGGGCCAAATTATAGGCCAGAGCAAATATTACCCAGCTGAGCTTGCTTAGTTGGAGTCTTATTAATATAGATGGGCAGGATACTAAATCATTTTTTATCTGCTAATGTATGTCCGCTAAGCCTTAGATTGGCTTGGCCAAGCGGAGCGAAACAGAACAGAGCTGAGCTGAGCTGAGCTGCGCTGAGTTTGACTTAGCTTGGCGAAGCTTTAGCTTAGCGAAGCTAAGCGAAGCTTTAGCTGAGCTGAGCTGAGCTGAGCTTGGATTACATATCCTGCTGACTCCATCAAAAATGGAAGAGGAATCCTGTTTTTTTTGATGGAGTAAGTGAGAGTGCTAGGACATTCTCTTGAAAATTAAAGAGGTGTTGATGCCGCCAAAGGCAAAGTTGTTGCTTTGGATAAACTCGCAGTCAACCTTTCTAATATCACCGATAATGTAATCGAGGTTGCCGCATTGAGGATCTACCTCATGCAAGTTAAGAGTTGGAGTAAACCATCCCTCTTGCATCATTTTGATGGACAACCAAGCTTCGATAGAGCCACAAGCGCCTAAAGTATGGCCAAAATAGCTCTTTAGTGATGAAAAAGGCACTTTATCTGCAAAAATATCTGCAGTGGCATTACTCTCTGCAATATCGCCTCTATCAGTAGCGGTACCATGAGCGCTAATATAGCCAATATTCTGTGGAGATAAACCAGCCTCCTCAAGAGCACTTGCTATACATATTTGCATGGTTTCTTTTTTAGGCTGAGTAATATGAGAGGCATCGCAATTGGTTGCAAAACCAACAATCTCTGCATAAATATAAGCACCACGAGCCTTAGCATGCTCGTACTCTTCTAACACTAAAGAGCAGGCACCTTCACCAATAACCAAACCATCACGATTTTTATCAAAAGGAGCTGGTGTTAATTTTGGTTCATCATTTTTACAGCTAGTAGCAAATAAAGTATCAAAAACCGCTGATTCAGTAGGAGAAAGCTCCTCAGCACCACCAGCAATCATGATCTTTTGCTTACCATAAGCAATAGCCTCATAGGCATAGCCTATGGATTGACTTCCAGAGGTACACGCTGTTGAGGTAGTGATCAATCTGCCTGTTAAACCAAAAAATAGTGCAATATTGACGCTAGTAGTATGAGGCATCATCTTGACATAGGTATTGCCTGTGATATTACCAGTATCAAAGTTAATAAGCATTTCACCAAAGTCTTTAACGGCCTCTACATTACCTGTTGAAGAACCGTAAGCCACGCCTACTTGACCTGATTTTAATATAGGATCATCTAGCAATTTAGCATCTTGGAGGGCAAACTCTGTCGCTCTTACTGACATTAAAGCTACTTTACCCATAGATCTAATTTTCTTACGAGAGTAAGTCTCGCTAGGCAGATCAAAGTGAGGAACAGGAGCAGCTAACATAGTATGCAAGCCATTATAAACTTGCCACTCATGCATAGTTTGCACAGCATTTTCTTTTTTGAGCAAACCAGCTTTAATCGTTTCCCAATTGTCACCTAAAGCGGTTATACCACCCATACCAGTGATCACTACTCTTTTTTTCATAGCATGCCTCCATTTACACTAATTACTTGGCGAGTGATGTAACCAGCATCCTCTGACATCAAAAAGGAAGCACAATGGGCCACCTCTTGTACGTTGCCCATTCTTTGCATAGGGATTAGTTCCATGGCTTTTTTCATTACAGGTTCTGGCAAATCTGTCATATCAGTTTTAATCAAACCTGGAGCAATGCAATTAACAGTGATCTTTCTTTTCGCGACCTCAAGTGATAACGCCTTGGCTGCACCAATAAGACCTGCTTTTGCTGCCGAATAGTTAACCTGTCCACGATTACCCATGAGTCCAGAAACTGAGGTGATAACAATAATACGACCGCCTTTACGAGCGCTAATCATAGGCATAATGCACGGATTTACCACATGATAAAAGCCGTTTAAATCAGTATTAATTACACTGTCCCAATCATCCTTAGACATCATAGGAAAAGCACAATCTCTGGTAATACCTGCATTAACGATCAAGCCATAATAACAACCGTTACGCTCAATATCAGACTCTAAAGCCTCTTTAACCTTTTGATGATCATTAACATCGAATTGAAGCACATTAGAATTACGGCCTAAATCTTTGATAGATTGTGCTGTTTTTAGAGCCCCTGCTTCATCTTTATTAAAATGAACAGCAATATCAAAACCGTCCTGAGCTAAACGCAAAGCAATAGCTTGCCCAATGCCCTTACTCGCACCAGTTACTAATACTCTTGACATAATGCTTTACCAAATTCTTACACCAAACAAAATCAGGTTGTTAACCTAATTGTCTCTCCACTTAAGTTGTACTGCATGGCTAATTCTTAGTGATCCCATCAGAGTCTTACTTAGGAATCGATCTGATAAGTGCTAATAGTTGCAGTTGCTATTAGCTCATCTTGAACTTTAACCTTGCAGTCAAAACAGCCAAAATTATTATCAATCAACAATAATTTAACTTCTGTAGTTAAACTTTGGTTGCTAGTCATATAAGCTTGAGAAAACTTAGCATCTCTAATGGCTACTAACATACCATTTTTAATTTGTTCTGCACCGCCTTGTCTTTGATGGAAACCAGACCATACACCTATGCATTGTGCCATGATCTCAACGGTAAAGACATTATCTAATTGACCATTTTCGATAAAGGCAGCTACCGAACTGTGTTCATTAATATCTGTTTGACAAACACAACGCTCATCCTCTACTAAAATAACTTTATCGAGCAATAGCATAGGACTTCTATGAGGCAAATAAAAATCTACGGTTTTGTACATAGCCTGACTAATTAACCATTGATAAAATTAAACTGACATTATTACCACCAAAAGCAAAAGAATTAGACATAATGTATTTACTTTTGATGGCTTGCCCTTCTTTTGTAACAATAGCACAATCAGACAACTCACTGTCTATTTCATCAGCACTGCAATTTTGTACTACTAAAGGCACATCGTACTTTAACATCAAGAGACTGATAATAGCCTCACAAATACCAGCAGCGCCTAAAGTATGTCCCAGCAAATACTTCATAGAACTACAAGGAACTTGATTGCCTAATACGCTATTAATAGCTAAGGACTCCACCTTATCATTTAAAATAGTAGCCGTGCCGTGAGTGTTCACATAGCCAATATCACTTGGCTTTAAGTTAGCTTGACTCAAGGCCATGTTCATAGCCTCAATGGCACCAATGCCTTGAGGATGAGGAGCTGAAATATGATAGCTATCGCTAGATTCGCCCGCACCAACAATTAATAAATGATCTTTAGTGATATTCAGGTTACTTCCTTGCTTTTCTAATAGCACTAAGCCGCCTGCCTCACCAATATTAATGCCATCCCTCTTAGCACTAAAAGGTCGACAAATATCATAAGAAAGAGACTCTAGGCTATCAAAACCATTGATAGGCATACGACATAAAGTGTCCGCTCCGCCTACTATGGCTGCGTCAATTACGCCGCCTGAAATTAATCTCATGGCACTTATAATGGCACGAGCACTAGAGGAGCAAGCCGTTGAGATGGTATAAGCAGGTCCAGTTAGCTTTAAGTATTGGCTTAAAAATAGTGAACCATCACCTAGCTCTTGGGCAGCAAAACTAAAATCATCATAGCTTTTACCTTGCACTTGAGCGCTAACCAATTTGTCTGACTCTTCTAGTCCTGAGGTAGTTGTACCTAAGATGACTCCAATTCTATCGTGTCCATAACGTTCTATGGCACTATCGACCTGATCTTTAATTTGGTTTAAAGCATGAAGCAGCACACGATTATTGCGACTATCATGAGCTTTAAACTGAGGATCTATTGTAGGCAAAGTAGTTTTTATGGTTCCAAAAAAAGAGCTCTTGCCTTGAACCAGCAAGTCATCTTTACGAACCATACTATCTTTAGTTACATTCTTTAAAGACTCAACAACTTGCTCACAACTACTACCTATAGCACATATAAGCCCCATGGCTGTAACTTCAATCATATCTTTTCCCTATAGATAGCTAATCGAGATTTCATAGCCAAAATTATGATTTTTAAGCTTAGTAGGAACTGACACATTATCTTTTATGGTCAGATCAATTTCATAGATAATTCTACCTTGATCATTGACTAATATGCGTCTGTTATCTTGCTGCGTAAACTTATAATTCTGAGGCAAGAGATTGTGCCAAGCCTCAAGCGGAGCATGTCCTAATAACACATCCAAGAGCACTTGCTCAGGCTTAGGCAACTCCTTGATATTAATAAATTGCTCGGTTTGAAGGCCCTGATTGCTATAGGTTGCACCAAATAATTTAATACCTAAATGAGATAAACCTGTTAAGGTCAAACTATGGCCATCAGATTTAAACATTACTATTAAACTATGGCTTTGATTTTGATAGGTAACATCTAAGACCTCTTGAAACTCTACAGGTGGAACCACTTGAGCTGAAGGCAATGATACTTGCACTCCTGTATCAAGATAAGGCTTTAAAGATAATGAGCCCTGATGATTAACTGAGGTACACGAGACTAACAATACTGTTGCTACTATAAGAAAAGATTTCTTTCCTAAAGCTAATAATGTTTGGGCACCGAGTAGCGACAATAAGTTAAGAGCTAGTTTAATCTTTAGCATCATGATAATTCCATCTATTAGCTAATGGTGATAATAAAAACGAAGTGGCTATACCAAATAATAGGGTACTACCAAAAACTGTTACTGCATAAGTGCTGGAAAAAACTAATACTCCTAAGGTAATAATGGTAGTCATCATAGCCATGGTAATTGACCACTGGCTAATAACTTTTAGTTCTTTAGTACTATAAGAATTAAAAATTGAGTAATTTACGCTGATGCCTAACACTAATAAAGAGGCCAAAATAGCAAACATATTAGCTTGCATGCCTAAAATTCCCAATGATGCATAAGACATAGCCACTGCCCCTATAGATGGGGTAAGAAAAATTAAGCCAAACTTCAAGCCATTTCTGATGATAGAACTGATAGTTACTACTACCATCGATAGCGCAAGCACTAATAAAAGCAATTGCGAGCACTTTTCAAAAATGGCATCAAAGTCACTCTTACGATCAATATAATGTAATCCCTCAATATTCTCACTTAGCTGTTTAATATAGTGCTTATCCTTAATTTCACTAAGAGGGATCAACAGTGCCATTTTATGGTCAGGCAACTTAAAGACCATCAAGCCAAAGCCCATACTAGCTGGTGACTTTAAGAAGTCGTCTAAGCTTAAGAGTGCTATCTTATCTTGACTAAAATTAAGCACTGGGCTGTTTTTATCTAAAGCCATTCCTAAATTTTCATAAAACTCTTTTACTTTAGGATAGACGCTTGCTACCAAAGATATATTGTTTAACTGCTGCTCTTTAGTAACGATAGGTATTTTAGTAAATGAGCCTATTTTTCCTTGTTCTTGTGCTATAGACAAATGCTCATAAGCTAAGTTTGCTATGTTAAGTAATTGATGTTCATCATCAGCACTTGCTACTAGCCAGTTTTGATCTGCGCTTTGTCCTGTAATAAGAGCAATCTTTTGATCCTGCTCTTTTAATGCCACATCTAACGATTGAAGCTTAGCAATATCGTGATCCATAGTCATCTTTGGCAGACCATAGGCAATTATGAGCACAAAGATAAAACAATAGCCTACTTTAAATTTATTACTCTTAAAAACCTCTAATAAATGCTCTAAAGCGCAAGCGCCAATTAAACTACTTGCTTGCTGCTTAAATAGCTTTAAGACAAAAGGATATAAAGTAATTACCATTAAACACGATGCTACTAGTCCACTAATAGCAAAAACACAAATTTGTTTAATGATAGGAAAAGGCGCTAAAGTCATTAATACATAAGAAATTGCTGTTGTTATCAAAGAAACTAATAACACTTTAGCCAAAGAGCGTTGCTCTTGCTCTTTAAAATTAGCCCCTCCCATAGCAAATGCCAAAGAGCAAAAGTAAATGGTGTAATCGGCACTAATTCCAATCACACTCATACTAATTAGCAAAGTAATAATATGCACACTATCAAAGAGCCATATACTTATAGTAAAGCCCACTAAAGCACCACAGCTGATAGAAAAGACAGCTAACACCAAGGGCCATAAGCTGCGATAGGAAAGCAACATCACTAAGAGCATTAAAGTTATGGAGCTTAAGCCCAAATAAGTAATATCATGTTTTGCCAGGGTAGCTGCACTTTGGTTATAAAAGACTGTTCCTCTTACCAAAAGCTCACTGTTAGGGAAGTGCTCATATAATTGGCTTTTTATGTGCTCTATATTCTTTACAATCTCTGCTCCTGTTTTAATATCAAAACCTGTAGCCTTTAATTGCCCTACTAATAAGTAATAAGTACTATTTTGGTAATTGGTAGCAAGAAAGTTATGATAAATGGTCATAGGGCCTTTATCGGCCAAATTATTCATCTGTACTGCTCTAGTGAGCATGAGGGGATCATGGCTAAGCTCTTGCGCACTAATACCAGAAAAACTCGCAAAAATATTAGCTTGCAAGTAAGCTAATAGCTGATCTTGATCTTGCAATAAGGCTCTGGTTTTAGAGTCTAGCAAGACCTCTTTATTATCAAAATAAAACTTACCTATATCATTAAATTTTTGTTCATCAATATGACCGATAATGGATTCAAAACAGCCTAAATTTTCTAGTGATTTTAATAAGAATTGTGCACTATTAGCTTGTTGATCCCCATTATCTTTTACTAAAAAAACTACCTGCTTATCTAAGCGCTCTAACATGGCATTTTGCACGCTCACATCTAAAGAGCTAAATACCTGCTCTGGAAAAAGAGCCAGGACATTAGTATTAACCCTGATGCGATCGTTAAAAAACCAATAAAGGCTCATTACCATACAAGTTAGCAAAAACATTATGGTAATAAGGGCAAGCGCCTTTTTTTGTTTAAAACTATAAGCCAAGTAAATTCTTTTCATCTTCAGTAAGCTTAATATTGTCACTATGCTGGTTAGTAAACTTTAAGGATGTACTATCATTTTGCTTATCGTTTAAGATTAAACTATCTACAAAGGATTGTCCTTTAAGCTCAATATGGGCAAAAATTTTGTTGATAGGACTAACTTTAGGAACTAAAGACAAAGTCCAATTATCACTATCTGAGGTCAAGTTCATATCAAAGGTTTCATCTAGAACTTTTTGATCTGCCTGCATAATGCTTTTTAGTAAGGAGCTAAAGTAAAACATTTGTGGATTACTTTTACTATCAATAATAGTAGGCTCATTATTGGCCACTTGTGATTTAACTTGCTCATCATTAATCACATAGAGCACGCTAATTGGTGTGTGCTGATGCCAGATTAGACCTTTGC
>OGPO01000681.1_pt1 | contig 26788 bp, 18 predicted proteins | sample 1553041 | NCBI WGS metagenome assembly OGPO01 (sample SAMEA2580281, study PRJEB22360) | human gut metagenome | biome: human gut; feature: human-associated habitat; material: faeces | place: Denmark | collected 2008/2010 | reverse complement strand
TTAGCACCTAAAGCGGCGGCTAAGGCATTAGCATTATCAGGGCTTAACTCTTTATTTGCCTCAGGAGCACTATTTTCTGCATTGGCAGCATCTTTGTTATTGTTGCCATCTGGTAAGCTTCCAGCTACAGCAGATTGTTGTGCAATAGTCTTATCTAAATTTAAAGCTAAATCCTTAGCGTTTAAATCTTGAGCTTCGACTACCTTATCTCCAGGCTCTTGAGTACTGACACTTTTAGCGCAAGGCTCAATAATTAGCTCATCTTCGCTATTATCACTATGAGCCTTAGCATTTACTAAAGAACCACTAGGGGCAGCATTTTTAGTCTCATTATTTGGTACCGCATTGACCAAAGAACTAAAAATGGTAGCCATATCTGGGCTTAAAGAAGTCTCGTTGTTAACTATAGGTGCACCGCCGGCAGGGCCGGGGCCATCATCATTAGGGTCATCACCATCAGGTCTCTTAGAAGATCCATGGTTTTCACCATTAGATTGACGCTCTTGAGCCTCCTCGCCACGACGAGTAATAACCTTATCAATTAAGCCATAATTTAAAGCTTCTTGAGCTGACATGAAGTTATCACGCTCACAGTCAGCCATTACTTTTTCTAAAGGCTGATTAGTATTAGCAGCTAAAATTGAGGTTAAAGTGTGCTTGATACGCTCAGTTTCTTTGGCGTGGATCATAATGTCAGTAGCCTGACCTTTAAATCCACCTAAAGGCTGGTGAATCATAATACGAGCATGAGGTAGAGCAATACGTTTGCCCTTAGCACCACCTGCAAGTAAGAATGAGCCCATGGAGCAAGCCTGTCCAATACATAAGGTGCAAACATCTGGTTTGATGTATTGCATAGTATCGTAAATAGCCATACCAGCAGTCACTACACCACCAGGGCTATTAATATATAAGTAGATGTCCTTATTAGGATCATCTGACTCTAAGAATAGCAGCTGGGCGATAATAAGATCGGCCATATGGTCTTCTACTTCGCCAGTTAAAAAGATCACACGATCCTTCAACATGCGAGAATAGATATCAAAAGAACGCTCACCGCGTCCTGTCTGCTCAATCACCATTGGAACGAGATTGGCCATTCTAGTTTGAAGCTCACTGCCAGACATGAAGCGCTCAACTCCCAAATTAAACATTAAAAACTCATTAATAACTTGCACTTTATCTAATAGCCAACTTATTAACGCTATTAGACTCAACCTCAAGAAACTAACAACTTGACCTTAATTAATTATGCCAAACCTTAAAAAGGACAAATTATAAAAATACCATGGATCCAAGATTATAGCCTAATCTTATAGCCATGTCGCTTATCTATTGAAAACAAGACTCAAATGTAGCTAAATAAAAAAAGTGCCCACTCTACTTAATTTGAGAAGGCACCCTTTGCCAGTATGACCTAGCAAAAGTTTTGACCAAAAACCTTAAACTAAACCAAGAACTTTTGGTCAAAACTTTTAAGAAAACTACTGACTAAACTCATAAAATGCAGCGCCCATAATGAGCGCTGCATTTTTATCCTAGCTAAAATTTAGCAAGAATAAGCTACTTAGAGATTAATTACTCAGCAGACTATTCTTTATTTGACTCAGAAGCAGCCTGTGCCTTCTCTTGTAACTTCTTACCTTTGTCAGCCTCAAACTGGGCTGCGAGATCCTTTAACTCATTGAAGGACTTCTCAGTTACAGTGCAATCAGTTAAGTCGGTAAGAACCTTAACTAACTTACGCTCAGAAGCGATATTGGCCATAGCGGTTACGGCCTTCTTGTCCTTCTTGATCTCGTTCTTGTACTCTTCTGGATCCTCGTAAGCTACGGAGAGATCATTGATAACAGCATCGATGTCTTCGAGATTAACTACAATGTCAATGTTGTTGTTCTTGAGAATGCCGTGGATTAAAACTTGAGTACGAACACGATCCTCAGCTAATGGTACGAAGGAAGCCATTAAAGCCTTCTTTAACTTCTCATCAACCTTAGGCATCTGGAGCTGGCTGCTTAATAAACGCTCAGCCTCTTTTTGTACTAAGGCCTTAGGAAGCTCGATCTCACCATAGAGCTCACCCAGCTTCTCAACAATGTTCTCAATGCTTAAGTTTACACAAACACTTTCACCTTGCTGAGCGATGTTTTGAGATAAGTTGCTCTTGAACTCTTCTACGCCCTTATCGCCGTAACCGAAGGCCTTTAAGAAGTCCTCATTTAACTCTGGTAAAACGTACTTAGATACGCTATTTACCTTGATGTCGAAAGTAGCAGCAGCGCCAGCTAACTCAGCTACATGATAGGACTCTGGGAAGGTGCAGTTAATGGTGAACTCTTCGCCAGCCTTGTGACCCTTGATGTTCTCGATAAAGCCAGGAATCATCTGAGCGTGATCGATGTCTAAATCAAAGCCCTTAGCTTCGCCACCACTAAATGGAACACCGTCCTTCTTACCTAAGAAGTCAATGTTAGCTACAGTACCGTCTGCAACCTCACCACCATCGATTGGCTCAAGCTTAGCTTGCTGAGTACGTAACTGATCTACAACCTTGTTTAAGTCGTCCTCAGATACTTTAACAGTGAAGGCCTCAGTCTTAACAGACTTTAAGTCCTTAGACTCTAAAACAGGATATACATCAACAGTCATAGAGAAAGTGAACTCAACGTCTTTTTCTAACTTACCAACATTAACAATAGATGGATAGCTGCCTGAAATCATGTCAACTTCTGACTGCTTTAAAGCCTCAGGAACAAACTTGTTGAAAAGCTCATCTAAAGCATCAGCCTTTACACGCTGACCATACATAGATTCAAAAGCGGACTTTGGAATGTGGCCCTTACGGAAACCATCAATACGTGCATTCTTATAAATCTTGTTATAAGTAGCAGTGTAAATCTCATTTACACTTTCAACTGGAACTACTACATCTAATTGATCATTAGTAGCATTAATGTTTTTAACAGTAACCTGCATTGTTAAACCTCAAAGTGCGAGTGCAGAATGAATATACGCCCAGCTCTACAGCATAATGCCCAATACTGGGGAGTAAAAATCAAGAAATAACTATCTTGATTTTGCTTATAATCGCCTGTTTACTTATACCTAAGTAAAGACTTAATCACTTGCTGCACCAAGTCGCAGTTCTGAGTGCTCTTAGTACATAGTGCCATTTAACTATATGTGGTCGGTATAACCATTTTTACAGTCTAGGTACTAAAATTTTTAATGAAATTTAAAACTGCCACTTGGTACAACAAGTCCTCAGCATCTGCTGGGTTAAGATTAATCTTTGCTATCGGCATTTAGCGACAATAAAACCAAAAGATTATAATAGTATAATCGTTTAAATTCCATAACCTAGACACAAAAATGCCCTACTAAGTATATAAGTATTGTCTCTACACATAATCTTTTACAAAAGATCAAATACTCTTACCAAAAGCCAAAGCACCTCTCACCCAATAAGAACTAGCTCATCCCTTAAGCACCATTACCGCCCCTAAACATAAGCACTCGTCACAACCTCCATAGCGTCCCCTTAAAAAAACAAAGCTCAGCAACGCACTGCACTGCCTAGCCATGCCACACCGCCCAGCCCTGCTCTGCCGCACCGCTGCTGGCGCTACTACATACATAGCTGTTAGAGCTATTGCATCTTCTGCTGTAGTAGCGGGTGCTCTCCTGTGCTTTATCTCAAGCTACAGCCACTAACTCTTTAGAAAGCTATCTTGCTCACCTCAAGTAACGGGCTTAGCAATGTCGATTAAAGTACACCAATCTTAAGAAAGTGATTGCTTTTCTACTTTTCTTGATACTTGCCTACCTTGCTGTATGAACACATGCTTGGCAGCATAATGACAAGCTGCTTTATATTGATGAAACGACCAAAAGATAGCAAAGCAGATTTTGGTTTTCTCACTGAAAGGCCACCCCATACTTGGCAAATTAATGGGGGGAGAAAAAATCGGCTTGTTTAGCTTGCTTGTCGTGCGTGTTTAGCGGGCTAGCTTAGCTTGCTGGTTTAGTAAGCTTAGCAGGCTACCTTGCTGGCGGACGGGCTGGATGAGAGGTGTTTTTGATTGGTTGGGACTGCGGGGTTGGGATGTTAAGTATTGCTAAAGCTAAGTTAGCGTTCTCTACTTTGTGGCAAGGTTCAAGCTTGTATTATGATTACATTGACAATTTTATAGTGAGCTCTCAAAATGCTTTGTAAATATTTTTTTATGTGAATATTTTGCATTTGATATTTTTCTATCATTATTGTGCCATATTATCTGATTACAGCTTGGCAAAAGTTTTGACCTCCTCTTGTTAAATTTTTGGGGATCAAAACTTTTGCTATAAGCTCTTAGAAAAGTCTTGTAAGGGAGATTCGCTCTAATGGATAGCGCATATCTTGGAATTATTGAAGGTTTTTACGGTCGTCCATACAGCAAGGACGAGCGCAATTACTTCTATTCCTTTGCTAAAAAAAATGGTTATAGCTTCTACATCTACGCACCAAAGGCTGATTTACAGTTACGTGATGAGTGGACTAAGCCTATTAGTGCCGAGTATGAAAAGGAGCTGTGCTCCTATGCAGCTGACGCTCATAAAGCTAAGTTAGATTTTGGTGTTGCCTTATCTCCTTTAAATCTTACCTCTAACTTTGAGGAGCAAAAGGATTTACTTTTAGAGCGTGTACGTTCTTTATGCCAAATTTCTTCTTGTGAAATTTTCTGCTTACTTTTTGACGATATGTTCAAAGACTCAGAGCATGTTGGCGCACAACAAAATGAAATTATTAAGATTGTTGAGCAGAACTTACCTGAGCATGTAAAGCACTTTATTATTTGCCCATCCTACTATACAGATGATCCTGTGCTTGATCGCATCTTTGGTGAGCGTCCAAAGAGCTACTTTGACGAGTTATTAAAAGATTTACCTCAAAGAGTAGAAATATTCTGGACTGGCCCTAAGGTCTTATCAGACGATATTACTGTTGAGCATATTGAGTATGTCACTAAGTTATTAGGCCGCAAACCATTTATTTGGGACAACTACCCTGTAAATGATGGTAAGAATATTTGTAAGTTCTTAAACTTAAGCAAATTCAATGGCCGTACTAACCTTCAAGGTTTAGTAACAGGACATGCCGTTAACCCAATGGTACAGCCACTGTTATCTACCCTACCTGCTATTACCCTACCTTTAATTTATCAAGGCAAGAGCAGTGAGGAAATTAACCAAGCTTATTTAGCTCACGCCAAAGAGTTATTCGGTTCTATTTTTGCCATGATCTTAAAGTATGACAATTTCAACCTACTAACTCGTTTTGGTCTGGATAAAATGACAGAACGAGACAAAACTCGTTTCATTGAGTTTAGTGTGGTAAATGATCAGCCAGCTTTACAAGAAATTGCTGACTTTATCAAAGGCTCACAACGCTTTGATCAAGCCATTATTAATGGCACCCACGTCATTACTCAGAACCAATAATTTAAAAAAACATCAATTAAAAAAAAGCTCACAAATTTGTAATCTGTGAGCTTTTTTTGTGTCTTTAGTTCTTATTGAACCTTGTTATATACGCCATTTTCGTCACGTAAGCTTAATGGTTCAACCAAGGATACAGGAGGAACAAAATCACTTACCTCATAACCATTAGGAACTTTTGGTGCTTTTGGTCTTGGCATACGAGGATCAGCGGCAAAACTTACCACACCAGTTGATGGAGCATACTGAACAATCACTTGAGCTAAGCTAGGATCAAGTATGTTCTTACCATTGATATTAACCTTATTAAGATCAGTAACTGAGGTAAAGTTTAATGAACCAAAATGGTTCTTAAAGGTTGGAGCTAACTTATCTACAGATTGATAGAAAGTAAATGGACGCTCCATAGGCTCTAAAGTTGTAGGATCCAAAATTTCTAACTCAAAAATAGGATCACCCTCTTTATAAGCAATATGGCCACGTAATACCTGGTTAGCCAAGACCATAACCTGATCTAAAATTTGCTCAGCAGGTACACGCTCTTGTAATAAATCGATAATCTTTTGGGCTGGAGGGTAAATATTAGCAATGCTAATTAAATCATCAAAGCCTTTAGAGAAGGATTTTGGTACACCCTTACCAGACATAAGCATTAAGTCATAAATAATACGTCCAGAGAGATCATGCTGTTCTAAAGCTGCAATTTTCAGCCACTGTACAGCTCTATCTAAAGAGTCTGGAGTATTGGTCTCAGTATAGGCAAACACACCTAAAGCGCTAGAGGCAGGTCCATAACCTTGCGCAGCAGCACTAGAAAAGAACTTAACAGCTACATTACTAGTAGAAGTAGAGTTACTACGTAAAGCAATTAAACCTAAAGCATATTGAGCTACAGGATCATGATTAGCAGCAGCACTAGAGTAAAGATCAAAGGCAGTTTGAGGATCACGCTCTACAGCATAACCATGCCAATAAGCACCAGCTAAACGAACATAAGCTTGATCAAAGCCATTGTCCATAGCTTGCTGCCAATACTGCACAGCAGACTGGGCATTGGAGGCGATTTTATTATTACCTACAAAGAACATATCGCCCATAATCAGCTCTAAATTCTTAGCGCCTTTCTTATTAGCTAGGAGAACAAAATCAACAAAGTCTTTGCCATTAGGAATAATTTGTAAAGCGCGATAAACCATGCCAGAGAATAAATCAGTAGCACGATTTCTAATATCGTCAGGCATCATAGTGGCTGGATCGCCTTGGAACCATTTATCAGTAACTAAAGTACCAGCCTTAATAGCAGCAGCTTCATCATTAGCAATACGAATAGCGCCTTGCTCAAAATAGGAAATAGCAGCAACTATGCCCTTAGCCTTACCAAAGCCTAATAATGCCAAATCACCTAAAACTTCATAAGCTGCATGTCTTCTAAACAAGACAGCACGCTCGGCATATTTAGCTGCTTGCTCATAATTACCTGCACTAATTGCATACCAAGCTAAGAACTCAGCAGCATAAGGATCATCGTCTTTATCAGCCTTTTCTAAATAAGAGACAGCACGTCTAAAATCAGAGTAGCTTAAAGCCTTAATGCCATTTTCAACAAGCTCACGACGGGCTCCTTCTGCATGAGAGGTATAAGCCCAAATGATGCCGCTAAAAATACCAATGAAGAATAAAAAGCCAATTGTTACCACAGTCAAGCGCTGACGATAGCGAATTAGCTCTCTTCTCTCCATCTCCTTGATCTTTTTTAACATGTTTGCCATAAGCGTTACTCTTTCTTTGTTTAATTAAACTTGCTTACAAAGCAAAACAGCAGGGGCCCACCACCCTTTTTAAAGAGAGTGAAACTCACTGCTGTTTAGGCGCATTAAGATCTAAAAGTCTTGAAGTTTAATAATACTCAAGATCCTATGCTTAAAGATATTAGCTATTCCCAATTTTCAGGTACACCAACATCAGGCATATCAACTTCCTGGCGACGATCTACCTTAAATGGATCACGTTGCAGCTCTACGATAGCTTTAGATGATTGTTGACGATCTGACAAGGTATAACCAGTAGTAGCTAACTGCTCATCACCATAAGTCTTAATATCAATAAGATCCTTACTAATACCTGCATCAGTGAAAATCTTAGCAATTGATTCAGCACGACGCTTAGCTAAATCTAAATTATCAAGATTGTCTGTATTGCCAGAGCCGAATGATGAAATGATAATCTTATTGATAGAATCATCAATCTTGGCATACTCAATTTGCTGCTTTAAACGAGCATCAGAAGAAGGAGTGAGTCTATTCTCTTGCTCATAGAACATTAAGGCTACTAAGCCCACATCGGTATATCCAAAAGGTAATAATTGAGCAGAGCAGTCTACAAATTCCTTATATGGGGATGAAAAACCCATTGGACTTAATACAGGAATAATACTTTCGGCATAATTTGGGTGCTCACTAATATATGGGAAGAGCACACGATTGCCGTTATGTAGGGCTCGTAAAATGGCCCAAGAAACGGAATCACCAATAAAAGGTCTAAAACCACGATAAAGCTGAATTTGACCAATATCAGTCTCTACACCCTGAGGACGCCACTCTGGAGGAGCTGAAATAATGCGCATAACACTCTTAGAGTTAACATCCACTGATGGGAAGATCTCTAAACTTAAGCGTCTTTGTGCACCTGACAATAAGGTAAAGTCAGCTCGACCATAACCACTAATATGGGAGGAAAGTATGCATGAAATCCTTGATGACTTAGTCGACCAATCTTTGGCATTAGTATCGCTCAAAGAGGCTTCATAGCGTACCTGAGAGTGCACTGGTAAGGCAAAAATAGTGGCCACAACAAAAGCAGCTAAACCCATGCCGAATCTTCCAGCTTTTCGCATACCTACTAAATCTCCTGACAAAAACCTCAAAGGGTTCTAATAATAATCTGCACTATCCCAGCTTTAAATCATGCCCAGGAAGCCTTTTTTGCTTAATGCTAACCAAGCTTATAAATAAGTTTTTAGGGAAGCTTATTCAATAAATCTAATTATCCACGCATGCTTGCCCTAAGGAATCAAACAATATCTCTCTCTTTATTTAACCCTCTAAGCGCATGCAAAACCTGTTTGCAGTTAACCATGAGAGCTTTAAATTATGACTTAATCTGAAAACTACTAACAGCAGTTTTAGCCAGGTCAAATTACCAAAGTTCCAAACATACGTGGATTTTACAGGTGCTAACATTTTGACGTTAGTCCCCGCTAGGCCACAATGCAAATACTTAGCCAACATTAAATTTTCTTTAGCTAACAAATACACAGCATGTTTGGTGGAAAGAATTGTGCTTTGTCCTAGTTAAAATTGTATCACGTCAATGCTTGGCTGATACGAAGTTGTTAGACTCATCTCAATTTTTTGTAAATTATATACAATGCTTTTTGCTAAAATAGACTGCATTGTTAGTAACGCAATCAAGTACTATTTACAAAAAGCAAAGTTTAACTTTGCTACAGGTGAAATAATATATATTTAGCAATCAGCTTCAAAAATTTAAAAAAAAGCTATTAATTTTTTTTGTTTTCCGACTATCGTCATAATTAAGCTCTAAACATTAGTTTATGCTTAGCTATAGATTTATGGCTCTTAAATAATTCACATACTACATGCTTACAGACACCCTAAAATCTACGATGTTTATTCTTGCTTGTAATATTGCCTAATTTATACCCAAGATTATTTGAGAGTCTGACTCAAGGTTTTGTTTTTATAAGATAGCTACCTTAGGCTTATGTAAGGACACTGTACCACCTTGCTTAGCTCTTAGGCTGCTTATTAATTTTTTTTAGCTGCTTATACCCAAGTAGCAATATTATGGTTTTTAGGAGTTAGGAATGAGCTTTTTAAATAAGTTATTTGGCAGCAAAAAAGCTGAGATTATTACTTTAAACTCTCCATTAAATGGCGAGATACTTGATGTTAAAGCAATTCCAGATCCTACTTTTGCTGATTGTGTTTTAGGCCCTACCATTTGTTTTAAACCAGGAGAGGACGGCACTATTTATGCCCCTTGCGATGGCACTGTAACTCAAATTTTTAAGACTGCCCATGCCATTACCATTACCTCTACTGATAAGGTTGAGCTGTTAATCCACGTAGGCATTAATACTGTTGATCTTAAGGGCGAAGGCTTTGAGGCCTTTGTTAAGGACGATGATGTAGTTAAGTGCGGCCAGCCTTTAATCAAATTTGATCAAACAGTAATTGCCAAAGCAGGTTTAAGTAATTTAGTTCCTGTAGTAATTTGCAATGCTATGGACTTTAATTCAATTGAGTTTGCAGGCACACGAAGTGTAACTACTGCTGACAAGTTCTGCTTTATTACCCCATCGGAGAAATAATTCGGAGTAACAATATGTACCAAGGTAAAGGACGTTGCGCCTGTGCTGGTATTACCTATGGCAAGATCTTGCACATCAAGACTCCTGACATTACTCCAGCTGCACTTACCTGCCAATCAGTAGACCAAGAGCTATCTCATCTTGATATAGCTATCAATAAAGCTCAAATTGAGCTTGATGGCTTAATTGAAAAAGCCCGTGTTGAGATTGGCCAAGAACAGGCCGAGATTTTTGAAATCCACCGTATGATGCTTGATGATCCTGATATTGTGGACAATATTAGGGATATGATTAAGCAAGGTGGTATTAGTGCTGCTGACGCATCCATTGCTGTGGGCAAAGAGCAAGCTGCTATTTTCGAAGCTCTTGATGATGACTACATGAAAGAGCGCTCAGCCGATATCAAGGATGTTACAGGTCGTTTAGCTCGTATTTTACGTGGTGGTGAGACTGTTACCTTAAGCGAAAGCTGCGTTATTGTAGCTGACGATTTGCAGCCATCACAAACAGTAGCCATGGATCGCTCTAAGATTTTAGGCTTTGTGTTGCGCAAAGGCACACAAAACTCTCATGCCTCTATCTTAGCCCGTACTATGAATATTCCTCTTATCATTAACGCTAATTTACCTGCCGATTTAACAGGCCAGGGACGAGCTGCTACTGAAAGCGAGGAAGTCTTAGATCTTAGTGGTCATACTATTGCTCTTAACTCTGTTAAAGGCGTGTTCTACATTGATCCAGATGAGGAAATTGTAGACAAGCTCAAAATTGATAAGGATATTTTTGAGCAGCAAAGATTACGTCAGTTAGCTTTACGTGGCTTACCAGGCATTAGCAAAACTGGCCATCGTGTTCATACTTTTGCCAATATTGGTCAACCAGATGACGTTGAACAAGTATTAGAAAATGATGGCGAGGGTATTGGCTTATTCCGCTCTGAGTTCTTATATTTAGGTCGCAATGATCCACCTAATGAAGAAGAGCAATATCGTGCTTATGCCAAAGTTGGCTCCACCATGAACGGTCGCTTAGTCATTATTCGTACCTTAGATATTGGTGCCGACAAGAAAGTTGATTACTTCAACTTGCCAGTTGAGGAAAATCCTGCCCTAGGCATGAGAGCTTTACGTATTTGTTTAACCAAGGTAGATATCTTTAAGACTCAATTAAGAGCTATTTATCGTGCCGCAGCTCGTGGCAATATTGCCATGATGTTCCCTATGGTTACTCGCCTTAAGGAAGTTGAGCAAGCTAAAGCTATCTGTGCTCAAGTAGAGCAAGAACTCAAGGATGAAGGCAAAGAGTATGCTGTACCAAAAATTGGCATCATGATTGAGACTCCAGCAGCTGCTATCTTGTCTGATCAATTAGCCAAGCATGTTGATTTCTTCTCTGTAGGCACTAATGATTTAAATCAATACACCACAGCTTGTGATCGTCAGAACCAGGACTTGGGTGATTTTTATGATCCTCACCATGAGGCTGTATTAGAACTCCTACGTTTAATCGCTAAAAATGCCCACGCTAACGGCATTCCAGCAGGTATTTGTGGTGAGTTAGCCGCCGATCCAGAACTTACCGATCTCTTTATTGAGATGGGCTATGATGAGTTATCTGTATCCCCTGGTGCTGTTTTAGCTTTACGTGAGCGTGTTCGTAATTCAGAGACTAAATGCCTTAATGAATTAACTAACTCACGAACCAGTTTAGAGCCTCAGAAAAAATTCTAAGCCAAAAGCTAGCTGCTTAGCTAAGCATTAACTAAATTTTATCTATTTTACTTTTAATAGGAGGAGCAGTGCTCATGGCGCTGCTTTTGATACTTTATGAAGACTATTACTTATCAAATCACTGATCCACGTGGTATTCACGCTCGTCCAGCTGGCCAATTAGTTAAATTAGTTTCTGGTTTTAAGAGCTCTTGCCAGATGGGTAAAGAGGGTGCCTTAATTGATGGTAAGCGTCTCTTAGCTGTAATGAAACTTGCTATACAGCAAGGTGAAGAGCTAGTTTTACAATTTGAAGGTGAAGACGAAGAGCAAGCTTGCGCTGCTGCTGAGCAATTCTTAAAAGAGAACCTCTAAAGCTAGCTAAACTTTCGCTAACTTAAAAAAGGCGCTTTATGCGCCTTTTTTATTCCCCTAAGTAAAGCACCCCCCCTCATTACTAAAGACCACAAGCCATTAGCCATTAGCCATTAGCAGTATTGATGTTCATGAGACTCAAGCAATAAGTCTGTGCTCCATAGCCTCCTACCACTCCATGCTTTACCCAAGTCTTATAGTGCCTATAGCTTAACTTAACTTAACTTAACTTAACTTAACTTAGCTTAGCTTAGCTTAGCTTAGCTCGGCTAAGCTTGGCTTGGCTTGGCGTTGCTGGGCTGCCCTACTCGCTCTTAGCTCACCAACCTTTTTTAACTAAAGGAGCGTAATACCTAAAAGCTTTAGGTCTTATCACTTTTTATCGTTTGTGCTTATGATCATGATCATAAGGCCATGAGTACATATTTTTCCTCACAAATATGATATTTAAGCAAAGTGTGTATGAAACTTTATTTCATTGCTTAAAAATTACTTATTACAACTCAAAAGTGCTTTGGAACGCTTTCATGCGCCATTTCCTCAACACTAAAATGGTAGCAAAATCCTATAAATTAGGTATTTTTCGTGCTCAAAAAGCAACAAATTTACATGACGGCCAAACTTGCAAAAAATTCTTTATTTTGTGATGTATGTTGCCATATCATGAAAATTTATTACATAAATGTGCTTAAGTGCACAATTTACAAGTATTCATTTTGCCCAAAGCTATAAGCTATTGGATAATTTAAGTACAAATTTAAGACTTGCCCTTGTTGTGTCTTATTTTTGTAGATGGAAAGCTCATTAGCGCTACTAAGTAAAACTTACTAGCTCACATGCTCAGCGATATTTAGACTTACTCTTTTAACCTAACATGTTCTGAGGTCAAAAGAGTACGCCTGATAAAGCCCTGCACTACTATCCTAAAATGATTAATGGATGCTTTTTTAGGAAATAAGTAGTTGTTAGTAAATCGTCACCAGTAAATGCTAAAAACTTTCTTTGGGATGTTACTTTTGGTTGGATGATCGCTTCTATGATGAAATATCTTCAGCGACTTGGTAAGTCCTTAATGCTACCAGTCGCATGCTTGCCAGTAGCAGGCATTCTCATGGGTTTAGGCTATCTGCTTGCTCCTACTACTATGCAAGGTGGTAACGCAGAAGCTTCTGTGGCTTTAATTCTTGGTACCTTCTTCGTGAAGGCTGGTGCTGCAATTATCGACAACATGTCCGTATTATTCGCTATCGGTGTTGCTGTTGGTATGGCTAAGGAGCAAGATGGTACTCCAGCACTTGCAGGTATCGTAGCTTGGTTTGTTATCCAAACCCTTTTAAGCCCTGGCTTTATCGGCGTTTTAACTGGTGGTGAAGTTGACCCAGCATTTAACAAGGTTAACAACCAGTTCATCGGTATTATGTCTGGTATTGTTGGTGCTACCTGCTATAACCGCTTTAGTGGTACTAAGCTTCCTGACTTCTTAGCTTTCTTCTCTGGTAAGCGTTCCGTAGCTATTGTTACTGCTTTAATTTCCATCGTACTTGCAGCCATCTTATTCTTCGTATGGCCACTCATTTACAACGCATTAGTACTCTTAGGTGAGTCCGTAATTTCCTTAGGCGCTGTAGGTGCAGGTATTTACGCTTTCTTAAACCGTTTATTAATCCCAATTGGTATGCACCACGCATTGAACGCAGTATTCTGGTTCGACGTTGCTGGTATTTCTGACCTTACTAAGTTCTGGGCAGGTACTGGTACTTACGGTGTTACTGGTATGTACATGACTGGCTTCTTCCCAGTTATGATGTTCGGTTTACCAGCTGCTGCTTTTGCTATGTACCAATGTGCAAAGCCAGAGCGTAAGAAGGCTGTTGTCGGTTTATTAGCATCCGCCGCATTCTGCTCCTTCTTCACTGGTGTTACTGAGCCTTTAGAGTTCGCCTTCATGTTCTTGGCCCCAGGTCTTTACGTCCTCTACGCTGTTATGACTGGTATTACTGCCGCCATCACAGTTATGTTGCCAATCCGTGCAGGCTTCTCATTCTCTGCTGGTTTCTTAGACTTATTCTTCTCCTCTCAAACTCCATTGGCACAAAATCCATGGATGATCATTGTAGTAGGCTTAGCTACCGCTGTTGTTTACTACTTAGTATTCCGTATCGCCATTGTTAAGTTTGACTTCAAGACCCCAGGTCGTGAAGACGAAGATGTCCCAGTTACTACTGATCTCAAGGGCGATGCAGCTTTCGTAGCCTATGCTGAGAAGGTATTAGAGGGCTTAGGTGGTAAGGAAAACATCACCTCTGTAGATAACTGCATTACTCGTATTCGTTGCGAGGTTGTCGATAGCTCCAAGGTTAATGACAGCATCTTAAAGGCTGCTGGTGCTAAGGGCGTATTACACCCATCTAACACCGCCGTTCAAGTTATCGTAGGCACTCAAGTTCAATTCGTAGTAGATGAGTTAAAGAAATTACTCAAATAATTTACTAAACTGCCAACTGACCTATATAGGTCAAAACGAGGCCCTTTAAAAAAAGGGCCTCCTCTCAATATAAAACGGTACTTTTTCAAGTACCGTTTTTTATTTACCTATGACTAAGAGCTAGCTTTTACTAAGCTTTTAGCTTTTTGAGCGTGAAAATATTATTAAGACGCTCTAGAGCTGCTTTTAAGGTTTCGTCTTTTTTAGCAAAATGGAATCTGATGTAATTATTAACATTTTCCTTAAAGAAAGAAGAACCAGGAACGGCACCTACGCCAACTTTAGCAGCTAAATCCTCACAAAACTCAAGATCGCTGCTATAGCCAAAATCACTAATATCTACTAAGACATAATAAGCACCCTGAGGGCTAAAGTAATTAAGGCCAATTTTGCTAAGACCTGAGCAAAATAAATCACGCTTATGCTGATATTTTGCTTGTAGATCTTGGTAATAGCTATCAGGCAAAGTAAGTCCAGCTACTAAAGCCTCTTGTAGCGGGGCTGCAGCACCTACAGTAAGAAAATCATGAACCTTACGTACAGCCTCAATAATATGTGCAGGCCCCTGTACATAGCCCAAACGCCATCCAGTAATAGAATATGTTTTAGAAAAAGAGTTGCATACCAAAGTACGCTCTTTCATACCTGGGAAAGTAGCTAAATACCAATGCTTATATGGCTGATAGACAATGTGTTCATAGACTTCATCAGTAATTACAAAAGCGTCATATTTTTTGACTATATGACAAATAGTCTCTAATTCCTCTTTAGAAAAGACCTTGCCACAAGGATTAGATGGGTTGCATAAGATTAAGGCTTTAGCACCTTGAGCAAAAGCTTGCTCTAACTCCTGAGCATCAAAGGTAAAAGTAGGAGGCTTAAGTGGTACATAAATAGGCTGAGCATCGCACAAAATAGAGTCTGCTCCGTAGTTTTCGTAAAATGGAGAAAACACCACTACTTTATCGCCAGCATTAACAGTTGCTAAGACACTAGCCATCATGGCCTCAGTTGAACCACAGGTAATGACCAACTCACTATTAGGGTCTACTTTTTGTCCAGAAAAATGCTCAATCTTGGCTGCTAAGGCCTCTCTGACATTTTGAGCTCCCCAAGTAATGGCATATTGGTGAGGGCCAGTTAAAGCTACCTTACTTAGGGTTTGGGTTAATTCTTGTGGCGGATCAAAATCAGGAAAGCCTTGAGATAAATTAATGGCATCGTATTTCAGACACACACGAGTCATACGACGAATAATAGAGTCAGTAAAAGACGCTGTTCTTAGTGAAGTTTGCATAGTAAAAAATCTTTCTTTCATTCAGGCCCTAAAGGCTCAGCCCTGGCATAAGGCCAGGGCTAAGCCTAGGATCAAGACCCTGGCCATGGATCTGGTCATGGCCAGCTCCCAGTGCTTAGCACTGGGGTTTGGGCCATGGCCTGGGTCAAGGCCTTGGTGGCGACAAATAAATAGCAAGAGAAGCTTACCAGACTGATAGCCATAAGCATTATGGCTCTTGCTATCGCTCCTTACTTGTTAATTGTTAACTGTTAGTTAGCATAACCACTTTGTGGGTTAAAAAGATTATTAGGATCGATGGCGGCTTTAACTGATCTCATCAGAGCAAGCTCGTCTTGGTTAACCTCAGCCTCCCCTAACTTTTGCTCACTATAGTCAATTTGAGCAATAGAACTTAGCGTCTCTTTCCCAAAATTATTAAGAGGACTTATTACCTGACCGTGCTCTTTTATCTTTTTGATACAGGCGCTATAGCCAAGAAAATCTAATATTTTGCCAGTGTCTTGCTCAGCTTTTCGTATGGAAATAATAAGGTTGCCCAAAGGCTTGCCGCCTATATATTCAATACGCCCGCCCAAAATACTAATATCAGCATTAAAGCGCCTAATAGCCTCAGCAATGACACTATCGTAAGCCTGCTCTTCTTTATAGGTGATCTCGTAAAGATTATCTTCCTTATCAATAAGCTCAGGAGGTAACAATAAGGCATCATGGCGGGCAATCATTGCCTTGCCATACTCACTGCTAGGATGAGCAAATAAATCATAGGTGCTGCCATGCTCTACTACCTTGCCATTAGCCATAAGAGCTACTTTATTAAATAATCTTTTGGCAACTTCCATTTGGTGAGTAATAAACAATACTGTCAGATTGCGCTCTTCTTTGAGCTTTTTGAGCAAGGAGATAATCTCATTAGTAGTATCAGGATCTAAAGCTGAGGTGGCCTCATCGCATAAAAGAATATCAGGATCATTAGCCAGGGCTCTAGCTATAGCTACACGTTGTTTTTGACCACCTGACAACGAGTGAGGATAAAGCTCTTCCTTACCGCTCAAGCCAACTAAAGACAATAATTTAGGCACCTTGTTAGCTATTTGGTCTTTGCTAGTGCCACTAGCTTTAAGATTAAAGGCAATATTGTCAAATACTGTGGCATTTTTAATAAGGTTAAAGTGCTGAAAAATCATACCAATACGTAATCTCAAGGCACTTAATTGCGCACTACTAATATTGGCACTTACCTGAGTATCAGCCACAATCACTCGACCTGAGCTAGGTTTTTGCAACATATTGACAGTACGAACCAAGGTTGACTTACCAGCACCTGACTGTCCTAACACCCCATAAAAATCACCTTTTTCTATATGAAGTGATACCCCATCTACAGCTGTGAAATTATTAAATCTGACACTTACATCCTCAAAGCGAATCATATTATTCTCCTTAAGCTAATCAGGAGCTAAACTACTTTAAACTTTATAGCTTGATCATCGTCAACTTATTGTTGTATCGTGCTTTTTTAGTGTGCTTTGCGATAGTAATTTGCCTGATAAAAGTGCGGTTTTGCTCATCTTTAGATCAATTTCATCAGCTTTTTCCATAATAATGCATCAAAACCAACCACTATCAATCTCATCCCCTGCTTACCATGCAAAAGTCTATACCCATGCCTATGGCCATGCCCATGCCCTTGCCCTTGCTCATGCCTTAGTGCTGATAAAAGCTGAGCACTTGTAGCAAGTACATACCATCACCACCAGCTAATACAATAGCAATCACCAACTGACTAAGCCCATCGCCCCTCAACTTTTAAAGCGCACCACTGTTCTACAGCTCATAACTGTAAGCACCGCTCCGTCAATACTTAAAACTACCGCTACAGCTACAGCTACAGCTACAGCTACAAGCTTGTTAAAGGGAACAAAAGACAGTTTCAGCAGATAGAACATCCCTATATAAGAGTTCACCAAGCTCTGAGGTCTGAGCACTGAGCACTGAGCACTGAGGTCTGAGCTCAGGGCTATTGAATCTTGAATCTAACTTTTGGGCTTTTGGGTTCTTAGCTTTGGGATTCTTGGTTGTGGTCTTTACTCAAGCGGTGATATGGCACTAGCAAGGGCGCAGTTTATGCTCTGCTTAAAAGCTGTTCAAAACATGCCTAAGCTCTCAATAAAATTTAGCTAAGCTTATTAATATGAAAATAGATGAACTTTAATGAAAAAAATTGTTCCAAATAAAAAGATATATTTGGGAAATTTCACGTGATTTGGAATTTTATTTCAAAAAATGTGAGCTCTATTGATAATTTTTGGAGATTTTTTTCTAAGACCTCCTAAAAGGTTTATAATATGTGTCACACAAGCGCACTATGGTAGTTAACCTTTTTAGCGCTAAGGGAGTTAAAGCATGCTTACATTGTCTTTTAATGGTCCAAGTAATACCTTTGCCCTAGAACATCACTTATGGAACTGTGTTGTTAGACCTAAAACCATAGCAACTCTAGGGGTTAAAGAAGATGGTTTACATGTTCATTTTGAGGTAGAAGAAAGTAAACCACTTACTACAGCCCTAATACAACAAGAGCCAATGCTCATGGTTTGCCAGGATAGTGCTGTAGAGTTATTTTTGGCCTTTCCTGATGATGAGCATGATCAAAACTTTGCTCCTATGTTAGAGCAATGCTTGTACTTAAATATTGAAATTAACTCAAAAGGTATTTGTTATGCCAAACACGGCCATAGCCGCAAAAATCGCATAGCTTTTACTAAAGAGCAAATTGAGTCCTTGCAGATAAAAGCTTATGGCAATGACAATACTTGGTGCATTGATTTGGTGGTGCCACGTACTTTAATTAAAGAGCTAGCCCATTACGATGCCTTTAGCCCTGAGCATACTTTTGCTTTAAACCTATATAAGATTTCTGAAAGTAAGGATATTGAACACTATATTGCTTTTAATAAAGTTGATGTCCCTACCCCAAATTTCCATTTACCTCAATATTTTGCATTGTGCCAAATAGCCTAAAGCTAAATTTTGCACAGCAGTGTTAACCATACAGAATTTTTGCTTAACCATATCAGGCAACTAATATCTCCATATTCTTTTAAACCTTATTAGCACCTGAATTAATATTTGAGCAGTTTTTACGGAGCGTCATATGATCCTTACTAATGCCAACATGTATACCCGTGATTTTCGTTTTGCTCCTGATAGCATGATTAAAATCGAGGGCGATCGCATTCAGCGTATTTTAGAGGGCGGCCAGCCTTTACCAGAGTGCTGCAAGAATGGTCTTCCAGAGGAAGGCACCTATGATCTTAAGGGCTTAATGGTTATTCCTGGCTTAGTTGATGTTCACTTCCACGGCTCTATGGGTCATGATTTAATGGAAGGCACAGAAGAGGCTCTTGACGCTATTGCTAAGTATCAAGCCTCTGTAGGTGTAACTGCTATTTGCCCTGCTACTATGACCATGGGTGAGGCTGACATTGTTAAGGCCTGTGAGAACGTTCGTGACTACCCACTTAAGGATGATGCTGCTGAGGTAGTTGGCATTAACATGGAAGGCCCATTCGTTTCTCCAAATAAGGTAGGCGCTCAAAACCCAGAGTTCGTTCACGCTCCAGATGTTGATTTCTTCCGTCGCTGCAATAAGGCTTCTGGCAATAAGATTAAGTTATTAGCTATCTCTCCAGAAGTTGAAGGTGCTATGGACACTATTAAGGAGCTCAAAGACGAAGTATTGTGCTCTATTGCTCATACCACTGCTACCTATGATATCGCTAAAGAGGCCATTGCTAATGGTGCTTGCCACTTAACTCACCTTTACAATGCTATGCCAGGTTTAGCTCACCGTGAGCCAGGTCCAATCGCCGCTGCTTCTGATGCCAAGTGGTGTGAGGCTGAAATTATCTGTGATGGTATTCATATCCATCCTGCTGCTGTTCGTTGTGCCTTTAGACTCTTAGGCGAAGAGCGCATGATTTTAATTTCTGACTCTATGATGGCTGTAGGTTTAAAAGATGGTACCTATGAGCTTGGTGGCCAGGCTGTATACGTAAAAGATCGTCGTGCTACCTTAGCTTCTGGCACCATTGCAGGCTCTGCTACCAACCTCTTTGACTGCATGAAGATTGCTCACAAGTTAGTAGGCTTACCTCTTGAAACTGCTGTTCGTTGCGCCTCTTACAACCCAGCTCGCTCTATTAAGGTATTAGACAACTACGGCTCTATTGAGCCAGGTAAGGTTGCTTCCTTATTAGTAGTAGATCGTGACCTCAACTTAAAGGGTGTTCTCTTACGTGGTAAGTGGCTTCACAAAGATTTCTAATCCTCAATAATCACAAGAAAACTTAGAACAAAAACTAAAGGCCTTATCCTCACCGATAGGGCCTTTTTTATGGATCAACGTTAAGCTCCCTATTAAGCCAAGACTGTTACAGAAGCTACTGCCAAAAGACTTACAGTTCTTGCTACTAATAAGAGCTTTTGTGTTAGCTTTTCTTGCTAAAGATAGTTCCTACTAATTCTGATAAGGTACCTACTAAGGCGAAGAGTAGGCCTGGGAACATATAGAATATGGTGAGCCATATACTCCAATCTTGGACAAAGGCCAGATAATAAAATAATAATGCGCACACTGCTATTGCGCCAAAAGGCAAAGATAAAACAAAAAAGGCAGCCATGCCTGCTAGGATATTGGTATACCAAGCGTCAGTATCAAAAAACCAACACGCCATGTCTACAATAAAAACGATAGCAGAAATAGACCAGACAATATAAGCAATAGCAAATAAGGGAGTCAGAGCTTTCATAATAAAACCTCCATTGAGAGTACACTAGCTTCAAAATATCATTAATCCATTCTTGGTTTTGTGCCTTAGTTTCCACTACCTAAAAAAGTAATTTTGGGCCTAATTTGTAATACAAGCACCACTTAGAAAAAACTTATTTAGCACTGGTACTTTGAACTAGCTTGTATACTAATTTTTTAGTGCTTTTTCATGATGGACTTGCATTATTTTGCATAACAAGTATTGCCATTTTATGGGGAATTGTCTGTTTTTTGTTGATACTTGCTGCAATAAATCCTATAATCTGTCGCGATTTGTGTCTAATAAAATCTATCAATAAGCTGTGGTAGCTGTACTTGATAAATGACCTTAGTCTTTTATTGGTTCTTAGGCTAATCAATGCGCTTTTTTATACTGTAGATATAGGCTTATTAGATAGATTGAATGGACACGCCTTTAACAACTCCTTATGATAATTGCGAGTTCCTTAGCAAAAAAGCTTGCCATACCGTAGGCATGTTTGCTGTTCTATCTCCTCTATTAAAAGGCATAAACACCACTCTTTTCATTAAGAGCTGGTGCGTTTTTCTTTTTATTTTGGTCAATAAAACATATTAATTGCTAGAAACTGCATACTGCTTTTTTCTTTGTCACCATGCAAAAGCCAAACTCTGATCGTTTGATCCCAGCACTATTTTTGTGCTTTAAAGAAGGCTACTCGTTTGCCACCTTGCGTTCTGATTTGATCGCAGGTCTTACTGTAGCTATTGTGGCCCTTCCTTTAGCCATGGCTATGGCTGTAGCCTCTGGAGCTTCTCCTGATAAAGGCTTAGTAACAGCTGTAGTAGCAGGCTTCTTCATTTCCTTTTTAGGCGGCTCTAAGGTTCAAATTGGTGGCCCTACAGGTGCCTTTGTGGTGGTGATCTTTGATGTTATTGCCCGCTTTGGCCTGGATGGTTTAATTGTTTCCTCAGTAATGGCTGGCATTATCTTAATTATTGCAGGCTATGCTCGTTTAGGTAAACTCATTAAATACATCCCTTATCCTGTAATTACTGGCTTTACCACTGGTATTGCTGTAATTATTGCCTCCTCTCAGGTAAAAGACTTTTTAGGTCTTACCTACTCTAATGTACCTGCTGAGTTTATTGAAAAGTGGATGTCCTATTTTGAGCATCTTAATGAGACTTCACTTTTTGCTGTAGGCTTAGGTGTATTAGCTTTAGCTATCATCATTATTTGTAAGAAGATCAGTGCTAAGATCCCTGCCTACTTAGTATCCATCTTAATTGTATCTTTAATCTCATTTATCTTTGCTCTTCCAGTAGATACTATTGGCTCTCGCTTCCCTGATATGCCAACAGGTCTACCAGCACCTACTTTACCTCACTTAACTTTAGAGGAAATTCGTGCCTTAATTCCTTCTGCCTTTACTATTGCTTTCTTAGCTGGTATTGAGGCCTTATTATCAGCAGTAGTAGCTGATTCTATGATTGGCACTAAGCACTCTTTAAACCAAGAGTTAGTAGGTCAAGGTGTAGCTAATATCGCCTCTGGTTTCTTTGGCGGTTTACCAGCAACTGGTGCTATTGCACGTACTGCTACCAATATTAAGTCAGGCGGTAAGACTCCAATGTCTGGTGTTTTCCACGCACTATTCTTATTAGTGTTCTTATACACCATTATGGATATTCTTGCCTATATCCCAATGGCTGGCTTAGCTGCAGTGCTCTTTATGGTTGCTTGGGGCATGTCTGATATTAAGCACTTTATGCAAATTTCACGTATTAGCCCATCAGACCGTACTATCTTATTCTTAACCTTTGCGCTAACTGTATTAGTTGATTTAACTGTTGCTATTGGTGTAGGTGTAACCTTTGCTTCCCTACTCTTTATGCGCCACATGTCCAAGTCTATTGAGATTCACCCACAAATGCGTTTAACTCAATACGATGATTCAGATGGCGATAATGATGATCCTCAAAGCTCTGCTCGTGCAGCAAAGAATGAGGTGGTTGTTCCAGAGGGTGTAGCAGCCTTCCAAATCAATGGCCCATTATTCTTTGGTGTAGCCAATGAGTTATGCGATCGCATGCAAAACTTAGTAACAGTGCCTCGTATCTTAATCTTAAGAATGAGATTCATGCCTTACTTAGATGCCTCAGGCGAGGCCTCTATTGAGGAAATTGTTAAGATTTGTAAACAACACCATAGCTTTATTATCTTTGCAGGTATGCGTAAGCAGCCATTAGAAATGCTCGATAAAGCAGGTATTTGTAAAGACTCTGAGGCTGCCTTTACCACTAACTTTGATGAGGCCTTAAAGCTTGCCTCTAAGCTCATGGCTGATCCTGAGTTTGTATCCAAACACCAAGATACAGTCTAACTAAAGCCCTAGAAGCTATAGAAGCCCTAGAAACCCAAGGCTTTTAACTAAATTTCAGCCCGCTTGGCACTCTTGCTAAGCGGGCTTTTCATTACCCAAACCACCACGCCCGCTCTACCAACCTCTCCATTAGCCCAACAAACCAATAAACCCTATCCCCCTACCTCAAATTTAATAGTCCATACTGTTAGTACTACTGAGCAACACCAATAGGCAAGACCCCTATGGTTCATGTGTATCGAGGTTGACCAATTTTCGTCACTAAATAAGAGGTTGTTTTTTGGCCAAACTACACATCTTGCCTAAAAGTTCTGTACTTAATCCCACTACCCACCAGTACCAACCTACTTCCCAGTCGCTATAAAGCAGCCAGCCAGCCTTGTCTGCAGGCTTGCATACATGCATGCTTGCAGGCCTTCCAGATTGCTGTGGCAATAATGGTTTATATGCAGTAATAGTCACACACACACGGCTTACAGTTTTCATTTCTAACTCCCATATGCCTGCCTACTTGCCTACTTTCCAGATAGTCTGCCTACCAGCCAGACTGCCTGCCTACTTGTCTGCCTACGCACATAGCTAACTGATATCTGGCCATATTGATTATCTCTACCTTCCAGACAAGCTTGGCTAGTAAAACTGTATTCAGGCATCAGGGTAAAAGCTTGGCTAAAAGTAGTCGCACACATGGCTTACAGTTTTACTTCCTAACCGCCCATATGCTTGCCTACTTGCCTACCTGCCAGATAGTCTACCTACGAATATATCTAACTGATGTTTGGCCTTATTGATTATCCTTGGCTTCGGACAAGCTTGGCTAATTAACTGCACCCAAGCATCTGGGCAATAGCTTGGCTTAAACATGGGAAGGAAAGGCTTGGGTTTGGTAGGATGGGAGGCTCTGGGGTGCTTGTTTTGCTAGTGAGAAATTTTTTTTGGCAAATTTTGTTTTTGTATATTGTTGACAAGGTTTAGCTTTGTTAACATTAAATATATCTATTTTGGTTAGCCCTTGATCTTTATTATCCCTAATTTAAGCCTTAAATAATGCCCTAAAGGAACTATTGATCCTTTTATTGAGCAGCCTTTATTGTACCTATTAAAAATAAATAGCTTACTAAGAACTTGCTAAGCATGGACATGCTAAGCTAAAGACAAGTATTAACCAAATTGCAAATTAACATGAGCATTTTACTAATCATTTGTAGACTTTTTTTGGAGCCATAAGAAAAGCACAATTTTTGGAGGGGAGCTATGGTAACTAGAACTTACATCATGCGCAAGAAAGATATGCTCTTTCAAAATATTAATGCGCTCAAAACAGTAGAACACGTAATTGCTGAAATTGATCAAGGTCTAGGCAATAAATCAAGAACTATTAATACCTCCTCTATGCCTGAAGTTTTAGCAACTGCTCTAGGTATTGGCTCTGGTAGTGCTTTGAGCTTTGCTGCTTTATATTTAAGTGGCAGTGTTATCGGTGTATCGGCAGCTGGTGTAGCCAGTGCCCTTAGTACCGCTGGTGCTTTAGTTGGTGGTGGTGCTACTACTGGTATTTTCGTGCTCGCAGCCCCTATTGCTATTTTAGGCTTCTTAGGCATTAAAGTAGCTCAAAAGCGTCGTGCTCAAAGACTGATGAATGCTAAGATTTTCTGTTACAAGCGCTCCTTAGCTCACTTAGCCTCACTCAAAAATGCTATTCAAATTGAGAGCAAAACCTCTGATCCAGAGCGTATTGAATACTTAAGAGCACTATCCATTACTCTTCAGGCTGCTATTAAAGATCTTAAACATGATTTAGGCATTGTTTAGGCTAAGAAATTTAACTTAGTTAATACGTTGATCCCCAATACTAAAAGGCTGATAGCAATAGTGTCTATCAGCCTTTTATTATTTTTACTAGCATCACCTCTTACCTGCCTGCGCTTAGGCATCAATTGCAATTAAGGCTCAATTGAGCCCCCAAATTAAGTCCTAAATTAAGGCCCAATTGTGCTTAGGCCTCAATGATTTTGGCATTTTGTTTGCGCCACTGTTGCGGGCTGATATGCTCTTTTTCTTTAAAGATGTAGCAAAAGTGCGATACCGTGCAAAAGCCTAAGCTCTCAGCTATGTCCTTAATTTTAGTATTACTTTCGATTAACAACTCTTTGGCCATCTTGATACGCTCGTCAGTAATGTAGTTCATAATAGTTTTTAAGTGAAACTTTTTAAAAGAACGAGCTAAATGTTCTGCTGAGCAATCTACTTGTAGCGCAATGTCTTCTAGGCTTAACTTTTCACATAAGTGTTGCTGAATATAATAGCGGGCCTTTTGCACAAAGACAGGCTCCTCTTTGCCTAATTGACCTTGCTCTTGTAGTTTGTTCTTATGGGTACGTACTTGTTCAGTAAAGGCTAGCGCAACGATATAGCGCATATGTTTTGCTACCATGGGATCACTTACAGCCTCTACTATTAAATACAATTTATCAGACAGTCTATATGCCTCCTCAGGAGTAATTCCTGCATCAATAGCAGCACGTGAGGCTAAGACATTTTGTAAATGAGCATGATTTTGCCATGAACGTAAAGGAGTAAAACCTAGAATGCCTGCCTTTCCTTTAGGAGGTAGATTATAGGCCCACTTAAGCTTATCCCTATTACCCTCACGCACCGCCTCTGAGGTTAATACTTCATTACGAAATTGATTATGATTTTGCACTGCACTAACAGTACTTATGCCTAGACTTTTAATAAATTGCTCTTCATTAAAATTAAAGTCTTCATTACGTATCGAGCCATCATAAGGATTAAAAGGCATACCAATAGCCTTATTAATAGCACTCATATCAAAGCTCATAGGCTTGAGCAAATCATCTAAGCTCTTAATCTTAATATTGGCGCTACTATTATTATTGCTATCATCATCGCTATAGCTATAGCTACCACTTAAGTTGCGCTCCTTGAGCTTACCTGACTCAAGTTCTCCTTGGGCTTGGGCATGCACTCGGCCTTGGCCTTGGCCTAAGTGGTCAGCGCCAACTACTGCCTCATGCTTAGCCTCTGCTAAGGCACTATTATCAGCACTAGGGATTGAGCTTGCGCTTGCGCTTGTGCTAGCGCTAGCGCTAATACTTTCATGCAAGCCATTATTATGATCCTGCACATGCTCAGATAGATTATTAGTAGCAATATGTACTTGAGAGCGGCATAGATCCCTCATTAGGTTGAGCCACATATTACATGCTTGCAGTGCTGTACGATTTTCAATATATCTGACTTGCTCTAAATTGATCTTTAAAGGTGTAATCGGGCCAATAAAAACATAACTACCATTGAAAAGACGTATAGCGCCAATATCACTTGGCTGGGTTAGCATAATAGGATCGCCAATAGCTCGTTGCCAAGAGGCTAATAAAGCTTGAGCCTGAGAGCGTATCTCATTGCGCTTATCTGAGTTTTTACCAGATCCATCTTTAGTTGTTTGATAGCCAAAACTAGATTTTCGAGGCCATAGTTCATAAAGCAATTCCTTATTAGCCCCAAAGACTAAAATAGGCGATTCAATTACACTAAATAGGCCCAAAAGATTTTGCTTATTTTTCATAATTACTCAATAAACACTTATTACATGAAACGGCTGCAACAATTGTATTAAAGCCAATATATCAATCATAGACAATAATATTTTAGAACTAAGCTATCAGCTGCCTTGATCTAACAGCATATACTGACTTTCCTATAAATATCAGCTTTTAGCAATAAAGATATAGTCTAACCCTTAGCTATAAGTTCTAGTTTTAGACTGTCTATCAGAAAAAATGTCGTCAAATTGATAATAAAGTCAGATAAGCGTCTTGCAAACTATTAGCACTAAATTATTCATAAGT
>OGPO01000674.1_pt1 | contig 26923 bp, 20 predicted proteins | sample 1553041 | NCBI WGS metagenome assembly OGPO01 (sample SAMEA2580281, study PRJEB22360) | human gut metagenome | biome: human gut; feature: human-associated habitat; material: faeces | place: Denmark | collected 2008/2010 | reverse complement strand
CCGTACCGCAGGCGCTGCCGCAACCGCATCAGGGCGAGCGAGCCGCGCGGATCGCCAGCAAAACCGCAAGCGGCACGTTGCGCAACGATCCGTGGTGGCTGTGGGTCGGCGTGAGTTTCGTCGGCGTCTATTCCGGCTATTTCGGTGCCGCAGCAGGCACGCTTGCCTTGGCGATTCTCGACTTGGGTAAGATCGGTCCGTTCCATCAGATTAATGCGTTGAAAACGGTGGTCGGTTTCGGCGCGAATATTTCCGCTGCGATCATGTTCATCATTCGTGGATCCGTGTATTGGCCGTTCGCCATCATAATGTGCATCGGATGTATCATCGGCAGTGCCATCGCACCTCCCGTAACCCGGCATATTCCCGAAAACATCATGCGTGCCGCCGCCGTGCTCACCGGCATCATCCTAGCCGTCAAACTCGGCTGGAGCACCTACTTCTAGGCAAAACAGATCGGTTTTGTGAGCAATGGAGATATCCTTGAAAGAAGGTAGTTACAAAATGGCAGGGGAGCAATGGCGGTTGTCGATGAGGCGAAGCTGGGGTATCTGGACTTTCTTTCGCGTGAGGATCGGGTACGCCACCATCGCTACGTTGAGGAAATGAAGCAGTATGACATGATGCGCTCCGGCGACATCAATGCCATTTCGGAAAGCGCGAAACTGTGGGATTCCGGACTATACGGCCATCTGTCGGACGATTCTCTGAAAAATGCGAAATACCGTTTCATCACCACCATTACCTTGGCTACGCGTTTCGCCATTGAAGGTGGCATGGACGAGGAAGACGCCTACAACGCCTCCGATTTGTACATCCAGAATCTGGAAAGCTGCAAAACCCCTGACGACGTGCGCCGTCTGCATACCGACATGATGACATTCTTCACTTGGGCCATGGCCGACATGCAGAAGACGGAAACGCATTCCAAAGCCGTCAACGAATGCATGGACTACATCCACTACCATCTGCATGAGAAAATCACTGTCGCGATTCTGGCACAACGCGTGCATTTGAATCCCACGTATCTGTCGGAACTGTTCAAACGGGAGACGGGCACAGCGATATCGCAATATATCACCGACAAACGCATGGAAGCCGCCGAAAACATGCTGAAATACTCGGAATACAGCTTCAATGAGATCGCGCAGATCCTCGCATACCGGTCGCAAAGCCATTTCACGAAAGTCTTCAAAAAACATAGCGGCATGACACCGGGGGAATACCGTGCCAAGTACTCACAGAACGGCATCTGGCCGGAGTAGTAGCGCCTCGGCGTGTCGAGGGTGATGCGGTGAACCGGACGTGACGGCATCGCGAACTTCGGGTGTGCCAATCGTGAAATCGACGTGGTTTCGCGTGTGGCATACGTTCAAATCGACTACGGTGGAAGCATTCGATGATGATGCGCGCCGGCCGAATGAACGGCAGAACGAGAAACGCGCGCAGGATGTGGATGAAAGCAAAGGAATAAGCGAATATGGGAATGCCCCTTGATTTGTATGTGATTCGACATGGCGAATCCGAAGCAAACGTGATTATCAGTGCCGGTGAACAGGGTGACAACTCGCTGTATACGCAGGATAACGTCGCCGTGCCCGACCGTTCGTGGAGGCTTACGGCCACCGGCCGCAAGCAGGCGGACTGCATCGGCCGCTGGCTGGTCTCACAGCAGCCGTTGTTCGACCGTTACCTCGTCTCGCCGTACGTGCGCACGCGTGAGACGGCTGCCACGATGGCCCTGCCTAAGGCGAAATGGGAGGAGACACGCGTGCTGCGCGAACGCTCCTGGGGTGAGATCAATACCATCACGAAAGATGATTTCAAAACCAATTACGCGCGCAACTGGATGTTCAAGAACACTGATCCGCTGTATTGGCGTCCGCCGGCGGGCGCCGAATCGATCGCCGATGTGGCCGAAAACCGTGTGCATAATCTGCTCACGTCCCTGAACCGCAAGTCGGACGCGGAATCCGTGGTGATGGTCAGTCACGGCGACCTCATGCTGGCGCTTATGCTCACTTTGGAGGACTTGTCCGACGAGGAATTCATGCACCGTGCGGCGTCCGACGAATGGAAGATCACTAATTGTACGTGCTTCCATTATTCGCGTCGTGATCCGGCCACCGGGCGTACTCACAAGCGTTTCCGTTGGGAACAGACCGCCCGTCCGGTGTTCGACGGTGCGGAAGGTCGTTGGGTGGTGAAGGTCGAAGATTGGCGTGAATTCAAGCGTCCAGTGCTGTCGAATGGCGATTTGGTGGACGTTGTTCATGCGGTTGACCGTCACCTGTGATGTGTGTCGGTCTGTTGACTGCATGATCGGATTGGCCGATATCGACGATTGATGCCCCCATCTTGCGTACGAAACGCGCCCGTGTCCACGCCCCACTACAATGGCTATGACACGCGGCGCGTTTTTGCTTGCCGCGCAGAGAGTTAAGGAGACAATCGCATGTCCAATCTGTTCACGTGGCAGGTCCACGGTGACGGCAAGACGCTGAAGCCGGGCGAAGTCGTTGAGCCTGACGAGCGCCTGACTTGGCCGCGCACCGCCGAAATCGGTGCGCAGCACGTCATCGCCATGTTCGGTGCCACGTTCCTGGTGCCGATTCTGACTGGTTTCGACCCGTCCACCACCCTGTTCTTTACGGCCATGTCGACCGCACTGTTCCTGCTGATCAACAAGAACGTGCTGCCGAGCTACTTGGGTTCGTCCTTCGGCTTCATTGCCCCGATCACCGCTGTCACCACGGCGAACAAGGGCATCGCCGTCGCATCCTTCGGCATTCTCGTCACTGGTTTGCTGCTGGCTCTGATCGGTGTACTCGTGCACTTCGCGGGTGCCAAGTGGATCGACATCATCATGCCGCCGGTTGTCAACGGTGCCATTGTGGCCATCATCGGCTTCAATCTGGCTCCGAGCGTGTGGAACAACTTCAAGGTCGCTCCCGACACCGCCATCGTCACCCTCGTGGCCGTGCTGCTCGTCGCCGTGTTGTTCAGGGGTCTGCTCGGCCGACTCAACATCCTCATCGGCGTGATCATCGGCTATGCGTACGCCTGCTTCCGTGGCCAGGTCGACTTCTCCGCCATCGGCAAGGCCGCATGGATCGGCCTGCCGGAATTCCGTCTGCCGCAGGTCGACTTCACCATCCTGCCGATGTTCATCCCAGTCGTGCTCGTGCTCATCGCCGAAAACGTCGGCCACGTCAAGTCCGTGTCCCAGATGACCGGCCGCGATTATGACGACCAGATCGGCACCGCCCTGTTCGCCGACGGTCTTGGTACTACCATCGCCGGTTTCGGCGGCGGTTCCGGCACCACCACGTACGGTGAGAACATCGGTGTGATGGCAGCCACCAAGGTCTACTCGACCGCCGCATACTGGTGCGCCGCCGCGTTCGCGCTGATTCTGAGCCTGTGCCCGAAGTTCGGTGCCATCATCAACACCATTCCTGCTGGCGTGCTCGGTGGCGTGACCACCCTGCTGTACGGCATGATCGGCATGGTCGGCATCCGTATTTGGGTTGAGAACAAGGTCAACTTCGACAAGCCGCTGAACATCATGGTTGCCGCAATCACCATGATCATCGCCATCGGCCAGTTCGCGTTCGCTTTCAATGGCATTTCCTTCAACGGCATCGCCATCGGCACCATCGTGGTCCTCGTCGCCTACCACGGCCTGAAGGCCATCGGCAAGGCTACCGGCACCATTGCCAAGGACGATCCGGACGTTCTGTGACGGACGGCAATCAGCCGTATCGGACCCGTCGGTCTTATGGCCGGCGGGTTCTTTTTGTACGTGTTTCCATACAAACGTTCCAACATATTTCGTCAATCGATCAATGTGTTGCGTTGAGCAGGTTTTATGATGGTGCGTGTAAGTGAATGTGCATGCGGCAAGGGAGGCATGATGAGCACTGCAGCAGGAAAGAAAATCGCTATCGTCACCGGTTCCGCGCTTGGATTGGGATACGAGCTGGCTCGACAGTTGATCGCCAAAGGATGGTTCGTTGCTGGTATTGATTTCAATGGCGCACGCCAGGCGGAGTTGTCGAAGACTTTTGCTGCCGACGAATACAGAGCTTTTGTGGGCGATATTTCCGACGAATCGTTCGTGAAGAACTCTGTTGCCGCAATCTCGAAAATCGGTCATATCGATTTGCTGATCAACAATGCCGGTCAGCCTTCGTTCAAAGTCCCGACCGCATACGAGGCGGCCGATGTGGACAAGTGTCTGAAAGGTCTGAAAGGCATGGTGTTGTGGAGCGTGGAAACACTGAAAGCGGACGGTGAGCAGAATCTCAAAATCGCCAACGTCATGTCTACTGCGGCAACGCGAGGCAACCCCAACGAATCCGTGTACTGCGCCACCAAGTGGGGCGAGAAGGGCTACACCAAGAGTTTGCAGGCCGCATACAAGGGGACCAGTGTGAAAATCGTGGGTGTCTATCCGGGTGGCATCGACACCCCGTTCTACCGTGACAGCCATGACTACGTTTCAGAAGAAAAGCAGCATACCTTCATGCGTGCGGATCAGCTGGCCGAAGTGATTCTGTTCAATCTGGTCAACAAAGCGAATCTGACCGTCACCGATATCGAAATCAACCGCAATCCGGCGTGAATATAACGGATATGAAGGATTGAAGGAACGTAAGCAAAAGTATTGGGCATAGGCTACAGTTATCAGGTTTGCGCAACGTGCGTAATATTTGACATGAAAGGCCATTGTGCCCGATACCGTTTTTGATGAAGATACCCTCGCAGCCGCTTCCGAAGCGATGGGCGAGGAAGAGGAACGTCCGTTGACGTTCGCCGAACTTGGCGTTCCTGGTCCGCTGGTCCGCGTGCTTGCGGCCGATGACAAGAAAACCGCTTTCCCGATTCAGGCTGACACGCTTCCCGATTCGTTGGTGGGGCGAGACATTCTTGGCCGTGGTCGCACTGGATCCGGCAAGACGCTGGCATTTTCGATTCCGCTGGTCGCTCGCTTGGGCGAAGTGGATGCCGGCGAGTATGAGAACATGAGCCAGTTCCGCCACGAGGTCAATCGTGTGAAGCAGGCCCATGCCGAGGAACGTCGTGCCGACGATTTCGTGCCGCATCCACGTGGTCTGGTGCTTGCTCCGACCCGTGAGCTCGCCAACCAGATCAACGATGTACTCATGCCGCTCGCCCAGATCTACGGCATCAACACCACCACCGTGTACGGCGGTGTGCGTTATGCCCGCCAGATCCGTGACCTTCAGGCCGGTGCCGATATTGTGGTGGCCTGCCCGGGTCGTCTTGAGGATTTGATCGAACAGGGCGCGCTCACCTTGGACAAGGTTGAGGTCGCGGTTATTGATGAGGCCGACGAAATGGCCGATATGGGCTTCCTCCCGCCAGTCAAGCGACTGCTCGGCCAGATTTCGTTCGACGCGCAGATCATGCTGTTCTCCGCCACGCTCGACCATGGCGTGGACGAAGTGGTGGAAACCTTCCTGTCTGATCCGAAGGTGCATAGCGTCGATTCCGCGACGGCGACCGTTGACGAGATGACCCACCATGTGTTCAAAACCACGCAGGGCAACCGTCACGAGCTGGTGCGCACCCTCGCTTCCGGCAAGGGTCGTCGCATTCTGTTCACCCGTACCAAATTCCAGACGCAGAAGCTTGCCAAGGATTTAACGCAGAACGGCATTCCTGCGGCCGAATTGCACGGCAATCTGAGCCAGAACCAGCGTGACCGCAATCTGGCCGCCTTCAACTCCGGCGATGTGAACGTTATGGTGGCCACCGATGTGGCCGCGCGAGGCATCGACGTTTCCGGTGTGGAACTCGTGGTGCAGGTCGAACCGCCGGAAGATCCGAAATCCTTCCTGCATCGTTCCGGACGAACCGCGCGAGCCGGCCATTCCGGTGACGTGGTGACCATCATTCTGCCGAACCAGCGCCGCAGGACCCGTCGCATGATGCGTGAGGCCGGACTGACGGTCGAACCGATCGATGTGACCCCTGATTCGCCGGAAGTGTTGGAACTCGTAGGCGAAGTGGCCGAGCCGGTGTTCGGCTGGACGCTTGAGCAGTCGCAGCCGGCAGGAAATCCGCGCCGTAGGAAGAACGGCAAGGGGAGTGCCGACGGCGAACGTTCCGGCAGATCGAACCGTTCCGGCGGGCGTAACAAGGATCGCGGCAAAGACAAGGGCGGTAAGCCGTTTAAGTCCGAACGTAAGGATCGTCGCGATCGCGACCAGCGTGAGGAGCGTAACGACAGCGCGAAGAAGTTCGAGCCGAAGAAGAACCGTGCGGAACGCCGTGCCGCCAAGTTCGAAGGTCGTGACAATCGTGAATTCGAAGCGCGTGAACATCGTTGGGAACATCCTGAAATTCAAGAGGAACGCCGCGAACAGCACGAGGAAAAGCGCAACAGCAAGCGTCGTGAAAAGTATGCGCGCCTGCATGAGCAGCAGCGCAGCGACAACGAGCAGCGCGAAACGACGAACAAGCGTAGGAACGACGGAGATTACGGCAATACCGACAATCGCAGGAAACTGGGAAAGAAGAAGTCCGGACAGCTTGTGAAAAAGCAGGGTGCGCCAAGCAAGAAGCAGCGCAAGTCTGAAGCCCGTGCCGAACGTCAGTATGACGATAATCGTCGGTCCAAAGGCAAGAAGCATGACGAACGTTCCTCGGATGCGAAACGCTATGACCGTCATACGGAAGTCAAGCGTGGCGGCCGTGGCGAACGTCACGACAAGCATGCAGGGCAGTCACGCCATCGCCATGCGAACATCAGGAAAGCGCCATTCCGCACGCGTTGATCGCTGAAAAGCAAAATCAAAGCTCGCGTAGCTGGTAAACAATAGAAAACGGTGTCCGCCATGGTATATGAACACTTGGCGAACGCCGTTTTCTGTTAAATCTGATTGTCTATTAATTGCTTGGCTATATGAAAAGTTGTTCAGCCTGCGATCGGATTGTATTGATCGTCTGCAGTGAAGCACTTACGGTATGCCATCACCATAATGAGACTGTCGGCCAGAAGCGTTAACGCGGCGATGGCGGCGAGAATCAGGAACTGGTATTTCGCCGCGTCGATAGGATTGCCGCCGGCGATGATCTGACCGGCCATCATGCCAGGCACCGTCACAATGCCGCTGGAAGCCAGCGAGGCGGTAGTCGGCAGCAAACCCAAACGAATCGACGAGACGATGGACGGGCGTGCGGCCTCCCAAGCGGTCGCGCCCAACGCCAGCAGCGTATCCACTTCGTCACGGCGTTCCTTCATGCTTTCGAAGAACCGGCTCAACCCAACCGCCAAAGCGGACACGGTATTGCCGAGCAGCATGCCGGTCAACGGTACCACCAATTGCGGCGCATACCATGGTTGCGGGCGAATGATCAATTCGGTGACCAACGAAATCATAATGAGCATGGTGATGACCAAGCTCAAAAACACGGGACCGGCCAAGCCTTTCGGCACACCTTTGGCACGAGACAGGGTGATTTGCACGGCCGCGATCAGCATGAACATCACCAGCAACAGCACCAGCCATGGATTGTTCGACTTGATGACGAACTCCATAATGAAACCCATGGCGCACAATTGCAGCAACGCACGGCACGCCGACCATAGCAGTGTCTTGCCAATGCCCATGCGCATCGCTTCGGAAATGCCTGCGGCCACGGCGACCATAACCAATGCGATAAGCAGACCCCAAATATCAATGGAATAGTAATTGCCGCTCATGCCTGCACTCCTTGCACCGAATCGGACTGTGCCGCGAAATCATTGGAATCATTGGTTGCTGCGGTGTGCGGAGCATTCGCACTCTGCAATACGCCATTGGCCAGTGTGAGAATGCGCGTGGCACGCCCATCCGGCGGGCGATGGCGAATACGAATCACCGCCATGCCCCGCTCTGCGGCCTGAGCCATGATGGATGCCACCTTATCGGCGTTCTCATCATCCAAACCGGCATCAACCTCATCGGCAAGCAGCACTTTCGGCGAAGTAAGCAAGGTGCGCGCCAAACTCACACGGGCGGCCTGGCCTCCAGACAAGTCATGCGGAGCACGCCCCAAATCAATATCCGCGCAGCCAATGGCGTCAAGCGTGGCTCGAATGCGAGCATCCGGCAGTAGATCTGTGGGTTGGAGAGACTTCCCGGCCGACCATTTCCTGCCGAATCCTTGCTTGACTTCGCCCGCACGGATAGCCAATGTGAACGGTAAACGAATCGCCTCGGCCACACTCGAACCGATCAATACCGGCTTCTGCGGCAAATACGCCACCTGACTACGCCACTGCTGCGGTGTGAATTCGCTGGCAGAGCGCCCTTCAAGCTGAAAATTGCCGTTCGCATTCGGATTCAATCGTGCAAAAGCGGTAAGCAGACTACTCTTGCCCGATCCGGAAGGGCCGACCAAATCCACAATCTCACCATGCTTCACATCAACGGATAATCCGCTGAAAATCGTGCGTTGCTCACCGTCGACCGGCACGACACAGGAAACATTCGACGCCGAAAAAACATACTGCATAATGCAACACCATACCGCTTGGCTGCCGGTCGGATGCATTGGACGCGTTTCGTAGTGTCTTCTTAGCTGGAATCACATTGCATGGGAATATTGCGTCTGCTGTACAAGGAACATGTACAGGGAACATGCGCAAGGAAGCGCGATCGGAGGAAACTGTGCCGCAGTCAGAGTATCAAACCGATCCGGCACGACTGATGCATTCCCAATGCGCTGTTGGTCGAAGGCGATCCCGACGTGGGGTCCGTTCCATGCGTATGGCGGGTATTGGAACGTGCGTTCAAGGCATGATCGGCAAAGATGAGAACGCTGCCTAAGAGCATCATCCATTCAGCTTGCTCACAGTATTTTTCGTCGATATTCCAAGGAAAATCAGCCTCAAGGATGAGGTCGTGCCAACGTTTCATGGACTACAACTGGCACATTGGACATGAAGAATATGAAAGCAAGAAGTGAGCATGCGTGCATGGTTGATGAACATAAGTTTGGTGGATGGCTGGTTTCCGGCAACGTTGTTTTCAGTAACCGCAGTGCTGGCGGCGATACTGCTGGGTACTGCAATATGGGAGACGGTTGCCGGAAGTCGTGACGGTGGCAAACGCACGTTTGCCGTAGTCGTGTGTCCGGTAGTGATTGCGATTATTGCAGGCATTGCCGGATTGGTGATTGCCTGGTTGCTGTCGGACGTGTTTGTGGTGTTCGGTGTTGAGCTGGGGCCGCATGTGGTCGCATGGGCCGGTTGCGGTTGCGCGATCATTGGATTCGCGATTTGCTATGCGGTGCAGCATAGGGGAGTGTTGCGTGCCGTCGCCGTTGTATTGACGGTATTCGCGGTGCTTTCCGCCGCCACCGGCATCGATCAGGCGTATGGAGAATATGCCACCATCGGATCACTGTTCGGCCAAGACACCTATCGTGAAGCCGACCTGACGGGAATGGCGAAACGCAGCGATTTGATTAGCGTCACGCAATGGAAGCAGGAAAAAGCAGACGGTAGCGTCAGCAATATTCCCGCACATGGCGAAGTCAGGAAAGTAAATATTCCAGCCACAGCATCGCATTTCGAAGCGCGAAAGGCGCTGGTATATCTGCCGCCTGCAGCGCTTGCCACAGCCAAACACAAGCCGGCGTTGCCGGTCATACTGATGATGAGCGGCCAGCCGGGCTCTCCGGGTCGCGTGTTTGCCGCGGGCGGCATTCAAACCATGATGAACGATTACGCGCAGCATCATGGCGGACTCGCACCCATTGTTATTGCGGCCGACCAGTTGGGAGACGATTCGCATAACACCCTATGCGTGGATTCGCCGGTGTACGGCAATGCGTTGACCTACTTGACGAAAGACGTGGTCGACTGGGTGAAAGCCAATCTTCCGGCGGCACAGCAAGCGCAGGACTGGGCGATCGCAGGTTTTTCACAGGGGGCCACATGTTCGCTGCAGATCGGTGCGAACCATCCGGATTTGTTCGGTACCATCATTCCCACCGGCAGCGAGCTCAAACCGACCAATGGCAGTGAAAGCAGTATGATCAGCCGGTTCTTCCACGGCGATCGCACCGCATACGAGAAGCAGATCCCCATCAACGCCATTCGCAACCATGCACCTTCGAACCAGACGCTTGTTATCGGCGCAGGGGAGCGTGATCGCGAGTCCGTGCGCAATGTCGAACGCATCGCACCGGTTGCTCAACAGGCGGGCATGCATGTTACGGCAGTCGAATCGCTTGACAATGCGCATGACTGGCATGCCGTGCAAGACACGTTGCGGTACGGACTTGCCGTATTCGGCTACAACACGGGACTGAGCGATGCCGAGCCGAAATTGGTCGACTATCCGAATCTCAAACGCATTTCAATCTGAATCATCGAACGGAAGTACTGTATTATGACGCAATCGCAGGAATCAACAGTGAAACCATTATTTGGCTTTCGTGCGCTTATGGCCGATCTTGCCGACTGGATTCGTGAGCATCGCATGACCTTGGGGTTTGTGCTGTTCATCACGCTGTTCAATGTCGGCATGCAGCTCGTATGCGGCATTAGACATACGCAATTTCCGCCGCAATTGTCGCGCGTGAGTTTTGACGCGCTCGCGCATGGGCGCTGGTATACCGCGCCGATTTCACTGCTGTCGGTGCCTCAGTTGGGTCGTCTGCTGATCGACATTCCACTGATACTCATCGCATTCGGCTTATGCGAAACGGTGATTGGAAAGGCGAAGACGGCATGGGTGTCGCTGATCACCACGCTTGGCGGCATAGCGCTCGGTATGGGATTATGCTCGCTGTTCGCAGGCAAAAGTCCGCAATGGCATGCGATTTCGCATGATGGTGCGATTTTGGGGCCGCTGGTTGTTGTGGTGGGCACGCTGATGTGTGCCAGCGCGTTCACCGCCATGCTGTGGCGTCGGCGTATTCGTGTGATCGGCTATAGCGTGGTGCTGATCCTGTTCCTGTATCGTGGTGAAGCCGGCGATTACTGTTTGCTGGCGTCGGCGTTGCTTGGCCATGTGCTTGGCTATTTGATGGCTTCCGAGAGTCAAGGTGATGTGTATAGGCATGGTGCCTTGTATGAGATGCGCAGGCTGATTGGTATGGCTGCCGGCGTGCAGGCGGTCGGTTCGCTGGTTGCCGTTTCTTCAAGACAATCATTCGGATTGCTCTCCATGTTCGGCTTGCTGACCGGTTCCACGGAATTCGACACGAAACAAGTGTTGGATTGCCTCAACGGTTCCTCGCATGCCAACTGTTTCGCGCAATATCGTATGATGCGATTCACCATGCCCGGAAACTGGCTGGTGTCGTTGATGCCGACGCTGATGCTGCTGTTGATCGCATGGGGTCTGTATCGCGGACGCCGCATTGCCGCCGTGTTAAGTGTGCTGTTCAATGCGTGCACGGTGGTACTTGCGATGCTGTTTTATGTGGTGCTTCCGCTGCAATATGTTGGCGATTCGCAGGCTGATACGTTGCCTGCGTTGGCTCGTCACGGTGCTTTTCACGCGATGTTTTCCACTATGGCATTGCCGTTGATTTTTATCGTTATCGTCATTGCGTTCCGTCAGTGTTTTACGATTCGCACTAGAAGTGAGATTATGTTGCGTGCTGTGGCAGGTACATTGTCGGCTTTTCTGTTGTTGGGATTGATGTATGTCGGGTATGGGCTTGCCTCTCCCGAGGATTTCAACGAAAGTCCGCAATTGATTGCATTGCTTGCCGATTATGTGCAACGATTGTTGCCGATCGGACTGCTGAGTGGTATCGAACCTGAGTTTGTACCCGTCGGCCGAATTTCCTTGCTGGTATATCAGTGCGTCGGTCCGGTGTTTTGGATTATCGCTCTGCTGTGTGTTTGGGAGTGTTTGCGGGATCGTTCCATGGTGAATGACGCTTCGCGCCATCGTGTTGACGCGATTATTCCGCTTGGCGGCGAATCCATGTCATTCATGGCAACTTGGAAAGGCAATGATTATTGGTTTTCTGCAACCGGACGTTCCGCAATCGCCTATCGAGTGTCGTACGGCATCGCATTGACGGTGACAGGACCATTCGGAGATCCCAGCGAATATGCGGAAGATCTCACTGATTTCGCAACATTCTGCACACAACATTCCTGGACGCCCGTGTTTTACAGCGTACACGAGTCACAGCGAGCCGAACTCGCCAAAGCCGGATGGGATTCGCTTGACGTCGGCACGGAAATGGTCGTCAATCCCAACGAATGGCAGACCCGAGGCAAGAAATGGCAGGACGTGCGCACCGCCATCAACAAAGCCAAACGAGACGGCATCACCGACGTGCTCACCACTTTCAAGGAGGCACCCTTCTCAGTACAAACGCAGATTCGTGAGATCTCCGCACAGTGGGCCGGCAAAAAGGCCCTGCCGGAAATGGGATTCACCTTGGGAGGCGTCGACGAACTGATCGACTCCCGGGTGCGCCTGCTCTACGCGGTTGACGGCAATGGCAAAGTCCTTGGCGTAACCAGCTGGCTGCCCACCTATCGTGACGGTACGATCATCGGTTGGACGCTTGACTTCATGAGGCATCGCACCGACAGCGTCAACGGCATCATGGAATTCCTGATTGCACGCATGGCTGAACGACTACGCGACGAAGGCAACGTGGAATTCATGAGCTTATCGGCGGCGCCGCTGGCCGGTATGGGATCCAACGAAAGCGAACACGAGGAAAGCGAAGTGTTGCGTCATGCACTGCAAATGGTCGCAGACATCATGGAACCAGCATACGGATTCCACTCACTGTTCCGCTTCAAACTGAAATTCCACCCCGATGAAGAGAAAGTGTATATCTGCTATCCCGACGCAGCCAAACTGCCACAAATATCGCTTGCCGTGGCACAAGCCTACGTGCCGTCGCTCACACCTGCCGAAGCCATGCGATTCGTACGTACGATTGCGCCGCGTGATTGACATGATGTCAGACTTGAGACGGTCCATGGTTCTGGGGTAGCTCGGGTCTACACTAAAGAACGGTTCATAAAGTACTACTTTTCCTGATGGAAGGGGCCAGCATGTCAGCTGAAGCAAACGTCGGCGTAGTCGGTCTTGCCGCAATGGGCGGTAGCCTCGCACGTAACCTCGCACACCACGGCAACAAGGTGGCAGTGTTCAACCGCTCTTACGGCCGTACCGAAAAGCTCATGAACGAACACGGCAACGAAGGCGAATTCTTCCCGGCAAAAACCCTCGAAGAGTTCGTGGACAGCCTCGTCAAGCCGCGTACCGCCATCATCATGGTCAAGGCGGGAGAGCCGACCGACGCCATGATCAACGCGCTCGCCGACCTGATGGAGCCGGGCGACATCATCGTCGACGCAGGCAACGCCTACTTCCCGGACACCATTCGCCGCGAGAAGGAAATCAGCGCTCGCGGACTGCATTTCGTCGGATGCGGTGTGTCCGGCGGTGAGGAAGGCGCTCTGCTTGGACCTTCCATGATGCCGGGTGGCTCCGAAGAATCCTGGAAGACTCTGAAGCCGATTTTTGAATCCATCGCGGCCAAGGCCGAAGGCGAACCGTGCGTCACCCATATCGGTCTCAATGGTGCTGGCCACTTCGTCAAGATGGTGCACAACGGTATTGAGTACTCCGACATGCAGCTCATCGCTGAAAGCTACGATCTGATGCGTCGTGGCCTTGGCATGACTCCGGCTGAGATCGGTGACGTGTTCGAAGAGTGGAACAAGACCGAACTCGACTCCTATCTGATCGAAATCACCGCCGAAGTGCTGCATCAGGTCGACAAGAAGACCGGTAAGCCGCTGGTTGACGTGATCGTCGACCATGCTGGCATGAAGGGCACCGGCACGTGGACCGTGCAGACCGCACTGTCTCTGGCCGTACCGGTCACCGGCATCGCCGAAGCCGTGTTCGCCCGTGGTCTTTCCTCCGAAGCTGATCTACGTGAGGAAGCCGCCAAGCAGGGCTTCAATGGCCCTGACGGCAACCTGAACCTCACCGACGATGAGAAGAAGGCCTTCATCGAAGACATTCGTCAGGCACTCTACGCTTCCAAGATCGTCGCCTACGCCCAGGGCTTCAACGAGATCACTACTGCCGCCGAAGAATATGGCTGGGATATCTATCTGGCTGCCGTGGCACGCATCTGGCGTGGCGGCTGCATCATCCGTGCGAAGTTCCTCAACCGTATTTCCGAAGCGTTCGAATCAGGTGAAGCCAACGTGTCGCTGCTGTTCGCTCCGTACTTCAAGAACGCCATCGAAACCGCCGAAAAGTCTTGGCGTAACGTGGTGGCTCAGGCCGCCGTCAACGGTTTGCCTACTCCGGCGTTCGCTTCCTCGCTGTCGTACTTCGACGGACTGCGTTCCAAGCGCCTGCCCGCCGCCCTGATCCAGGGTCAGCGCGACTATTTCGGCGCTCACACCTACCAGCGTGTGGACCAGCCAGGCGCATTCCACACCCTGTGGGCCGAGCCGGGCCGCGAGGAAATCGAAGCCTGATAGACGTATTTCTGCAACGAATCTAGCGGATTAACAGATGAAAAGAGCCTCACGCTTTATGAAAAGTGTGCGGCTCTTTGTGTTGCGGCAAATATGATCAGCCGCAAGGGAAACTCGTTGAGTTGCCTCCTGAATTATTCGCGATGCTGGTTGCGTGGGTTGCCGCCATTCATGATTGCGGCGACCCGTCGCGTCAGAGCGCGGGGGAGTAGTCGTTCCGCTGCGGCTCCGGCTTTGGTGAGGTAGCCGTGGTAGGCAAGCGTGCGCCCCTGCTTCATCTTCCGATACGCGTAGGTGGCAAGCTGGTAGGCGGTGGCCGGTTTGGTCAGCGTGAAGAAATTCATGCCACGCATGTTCGCGGCCTTGGCGAACCCTGTGGATGTCGGCCCGGGGCATACGCAGGTCACACTCACACCGGTATCTCGCAATTCGTACGACACCGCTTCCGAAAGCGATCGTACGAACGCTTTCGACGCGAAATATATCGCCATATATGGGCCTGCCATCATTGAAGCAACAGAAGAGATGTTCAATATGCGTCCGTGACCCTGCTCGCGCATATCACGACCATAACGGTACGTAAGTTCAGCCAACGCGGCCATGTTGAGCTGCATCATCTCATGCTGGCGATGCCAGTCGGCGTCGAGAAAACCCGTCCAATCCGCAAAACCGGCGTTATTGACGAGATGATCCACTTCAAAACCTTGCGAAACTGTGTAATCATGCAACTGTTGCGGTGCGTCAGACTCGCTTAGATCAAGCGCAACCGTCTCCACATGCACGCCATAGCGATGTTCCAGCGTGCGCTTCACGTCATCAAGTTTGCCTTGACTGCGTGCCGTAATGATGAGATCATGCCTGTCGGCCGCAAACAATGCCGCCATCTCACGCCCAATGCCACTCGAAGCCCCCGTTATCAACGCATATGCCATAAAACCACCTTTCTTAAGTATTGATGTTCATGGTAGTCAATACGCATGCAATAACGCCATTTGCAACGCAATGGTCCGGAACTTTTCGACTGGGCTGGCTGATTGACAGTTTTCATGCACTTCTCGCATGGAAAGTAATACATCATTTACATTAGTTATTTTGGTTTGGTTCGTTCACAATGGGTGCGTCAGCATGAATGTGAAAGAACCAGTATGGAATGTTCGAAAGGCCATGTTTTTGAACTCATACAACAGGGCGGCCCGACCGACAAAGTCATTACAATGCATGTCGTGAAACCGGGATCATTCACAGCTTGCATTTGACTTCGTCCACTTGAAGTTCTTAAGTTTGATGGCATGACTTACGATTTCGACACTCCCGTAGACCGATCCGGCACGTATTCGCTCAAGTGGGAAGAGGCAGGAGATGTGCTGCCCATGTGGGTGGCGGATATGGAATTTCAAACCGCTCCACAGATTCGAGCCGCACTGCAGCAGCGTCTTGACCACGGTATTTTCGGATATTCCATCGTCCCTCCTGAATGGAATCAGGCATACGTTGACTGGTGGCACCGTAGGCATAATCTTGATATCGACCCGGAATCGCTCGTATTCAGCACCGGCGTGGTGCCGGCAATCTCCAGCATGGTACGAAAACTCACCACAGCAAACGAAAACGTGCTTATCCAAACTCCGGTCTACAACATTTTCTTCAATTCGATTATCAATAATGGATGCCGCGTGCTTGAATCACCGTTGGAATACGACGGTTCCGGACATTACTCCATCAACTGGGCCGATCTGGAATCCAAGTTGGCCGATCCGCAAACCACGCTGATGATCCTGTGCAATCCACACAATCCCGTAGGCCGAATCTGGGATCGCGACACCCTCGCACGCATAGGTGAGCTTTGCTGGAACCATCATGTGACCGTAATCAGCGACGAAATTCATTGTGATCTTACCGATCCGGGATATGATTACGTGCCCTTTGCCTCGGTGAATGAGCAGTGCGCAATGAACTCCGTGACCTGCATGGCACCGACCAAAACGTTCAATATCGCCGGTCTTAACACGGCTGCCGTAATGATTCCAAATCCCGTGCTGAGGCATAAGGTATGGCGTGCGCTCAACACGGACGAAGTGGCCGAACCGAACGCCTTCGCCATGACGGCCACGCTCGCTGCCTTCAACGAGAGCGAGCCTTGGCTTGAGGAATTGCGCGCATACTTGGCAGGCAACAAAGCCGAAGCACGAGCCATGATCAACGAATACAATGCTGCCGCGGCACCGGAACGACGCATCGCCCTGATTGAAAGCCATGCCACCTACTTGTTGTGGGTCGATTGTTCGAAACTGACGCACGATACCGCTCTGTTGTGCGAACATCTCAAGAGCAATCATCAGGTGATGTTCTCCGAAGGTGCCGAGTATGGCGGCAACGGGCATGATTTCATTCGCATCAACGTGGCCTGCCCGCGAAGCACCATGCAAGAAGGATTCAATCGTCTGTTCGCCGGATTACGTGATTTTCGGTGAATTAATATAAGACCATCGGCTGTGATATTGCTCACAGGCGCTAGGAAACGGCTGGTTTTGTGGGTTTTCACAAAATATGGAAAGGACGTTTTTCGGATGGGCACCGCCGTCCGTGACCTGTTGGCGATACTATGAGGCATATGACTGAAACTGTTTCATCCGTACTTGGCACGCCTGAAGAGTGGACGAATCCGCTGCGCGATCCGCGCGATCTTCGACTTCCACGTATTGCAGGCCCGTGCAGTATTGTGATTTTCGGCGTGACCGGCGATCTGTCACGCAAGAAGCTGCTTCCCGCCATTTATGATCTGGCTAATCGTGGCCTATTGCCGCCAAGCTTCGGTTTGACGGGTTTTGCACGTCGTGATTGGACCGAGGATCATTTCAAGGATTTCGTGAAGGAGAACGTGCAGGCGCACTGCCGCACGCCATTTAAGGAGGCGACCTGGAAGCAGCTCGCCGACGGTATTCGTTTTGTGCAGGGCACGTTCGATGATCCGAAGGCGTTCGAACGATTGTCGAGCACTGTTGCCGAGCTTGACCGTGATCGTGGCACGCGAGGTAACCATGCGTTCTACATGTCGGTGCCGCCGCGCGCGTTCCCGCAGGTTTCCCGACAGTTGGCGGATTGCGGTCTGGCGAAGTCCGACAAGGGCGCTTGGCGTCGTGTGATCATCGAGAAACCGTTCGGGCATGATCTGGCCAGCGCTAAGGAGCTGGATCGTGTGGTTTCCGAGGTGTTCGACCCATCGAGTGTGTTCCGTATCGATCATTATCTCGGTAAGGAGACGGTGCAGAATATTCTGGCGCTTCGTTTCGCGAACGCCATGTATGAGCCGATTTGGAACAATAATTACGTCGACCATGTGCAGATTACCCACGCCGAGGATATCGGCGTGGCCGGATACTATGACGGCATCGGTGCCGCACGCGACATCATCCAGAACCACCTGCTGCAGCTCATGGCATTGACGGCCATGGAGGAGCCGGTCTCCTTCTCCGCCGCTGATCTGACGGCTGAAAAGACGAAGGTGCTGTCCGCAGTGCGCTTGCCGAAGGATCTGGCGGCGCATACGGCCCGCGGACAGTATGCCGCCGGATGGCAGGGTTCTCATGAGGTTGTCGGCTATTTGGATGAGAAGGGCATTAATCCGGCTTCAACCACAGAGACTTACGCAGCGATCCGACTGGATGTCGATACGCGCCGTTGGGCCGGCGTGCCGTTCTACCTGCGTACGGGCAAACGTTTGGGCAAGCGTGTCACGGAGATTGCCGTGGTGTTCAAGCGTGCCCCGCATCTGCCGTTCGAGTCGACCGCAACGAAGGAGCTCGGCAAGAATGCGATCGTGATCCGCGTGCAGCCCGATGAGGGTGTGACCATGCGGTTCGGCGCGAAGGTGCCGGGTGGCACGTCGATGGAGGTCCGTGACGTGTCGATGGACTTCGGTTACGGCCGTTCGTTCACCGAATCGTCTCCGGAAGCCTATGAACGTCTGATTCTTGACGTATTGCTGGGCGATCCGCCACTGTTCCCAACCACACGCGAAGTGGAATTGAGCTGGCAGATCCTCGATCCGATCGAAGAGTTCTGGTCCACGCTTGGCCAGCCGCAGCCGTATCGTTCCGGAACGTGGGGCCCTCAGGAAGCCGTTGAAATGCTGGCCCGCGATGGACACCGTTGGAGGATGCCGTGATCATTACCATGAAGAACACCGAAACCCGTGAGATTTCGGCGAAAATCGATGAATTGCACGAGGAGCGTGGCGAAGCGGCTCTGGGTCGCGTGCTCACACTGCTGATCTCCACGAATGAGACGTCGCTGGAGCATGATCTCGCCGTGGCGAACAACGCCAGCCGTGAGCATCCCTGCCGTGTGATCGCAATCGCGCCGAATTCACGTAGGGTGGATGCCGCTGCCGATGATGGCAAGCCGCACACCTTTCTCGACGCGGAAGTGCGATTCGGCTCCGACGCTGGCGCGGGCGAAATCATCGTGTTGCGTCCGATTGGTGGGCTGGTTCACCACCCTGATACATTGGTGATTCCGCTATTGGTGCCGGACGCTCCGGTGGTGGCTTGGTGGCCGAACGAAGCTCCGGCGAATCTGTCAAACGATTTGCTGGGTTCCATGGCGCGCAGCCGTATCACCGATGCCATGCATTCCTCGAATCCGATGCGGACCATGGATGATCTGCGCCGCAACTGGTCGTCGAAGAATGTGGACATGTCGTGGACTCGCTTGACTGTTTGGCGCGCAATGCTCGCTTCGATGCTTGACCAGCCGCCGCATCTTCCAGTAAGCGGCGTGCGTGTGACCGGACCAAAGAACTTCCTGCCGTTGAATCTGCTGGCCGCATGGCTTCGTCTTCGTCTGAACGTGCCTGTTGTGGTGGAAGACGATCCGAATGCAACCGCCGTGACCGGCGTGTATCTGACCCGTTCCGATGGCGTGCTGAGTTTGGAACGCCCATCCACCGACGATGGCATCGCCGTATTGAACGTTCCAGGGCAGTCCCCGCAAACCATGAGCGTTCCCGCACGAACCATCGAGGAATGCTTGAGTGAGGAATTGGGTCGACTCTATCCGGACGAGATCTATGCGGAAGTCGTGACTCAAGGCTGGGATCTTATCAATTCGAAGCACTGAATCGATTCTCCGAAACAATAAAGGAACAATGCAGGAAAAGCATATGGCAGAACGCACCACCGTTGTATATCCCAATCCTCAGATTCTGGCTGAAGCCGTGGCCGCACGTACGCTGTTGACCATCACCGATCTTCTGTCGGAACCGAATCGCACTCGCGTTGACATTGCCGTGACCGGTGGAACCGACGGCAATCGAGTGTTCGACGCCATGAACGCGAGCCCATTGAACGATGCCGTGGACTGGAGCCGCGTGCACGTATGGTGGGGCGACGAACGATTCGTGGCCGCCGATGACGATGATCGCAACGCCAAGCAGGCGCGTGAGGCATGGTATGGCAAACTGGTTGCCGACGGCCGTATGCCGGCAGGCAACATTCATGCGATGCCGTCCGATGAGCGTAACTTGGAAAGCGTCGCGGCAGCCTCACCCGAACAGACTGATGCGGTGCTGGCTGAAGCCGCCGCGCAATACCAGCGTGAACTCATTGAACAGTTGGGTGAGAATCCAGCTTTGGACATCGCCATGTTCGGTATGGGACCGGACGCGCATTTCGCATCCCTGTTCCCCGACCATGGCGAGTCGGAGATCGACGATCCGCATGTGCTTGTCGCCGGTGTGCGCGATTCACCGAAGCCGCCGCCACTGCGCCTGACGCTGACCGTGCCGATGATCGCACGATCGAAGCACACGTGGGTGTTCACATCTGAAGTACGCAAGGCGGATGCGGTTGCTGCAGCATTCGCGCAACGCAACAATCCGCATGCGCCAAGCTCTTATGCCGATGGTGAGGAACTGCTGTGGCTTATCGACAAAGGTGCCGCCTCCAGATTGTGATGCAAGAACCGGGACTATGGAATCCCGATAGCCGGGTTCCGTTGGTTCCGTGACGGGCACGTCACCTAAGTCTCTGCCTGTCATGGATTACTCCCATGGCTAAACATCAAGGCTGAATCGTTTGGATGAGTGAGCGCGCAACGCCATGCGTGTAGTATGGCGGCAGTCAAACATGACAGACCCTGCATTATGACTATGAGAGGAAACGGCATCATGGAACAGCCATCTAAGTTCCAACATCAGCTTCAGCCCGATATGCCATCGTCTTCCACGATGTCCACGTCACCTCATCCGGAACAAACTCCGCCATGGGGCGCGCTATGGGTGTTGGCTTTGGGACTGGCCATGATTGTGCTGGACAGCTCAATCGTCAACGTCTCCATCCCCACCATTATCGACGATATCGGCATCGACCTGACCGACGCCCAGTGGGTCACATCACTGTACAACACCGTACTCGCCGCGCTGCTGCTTCCCTTCGGCAAGCTTGGCGACGCCAAAGGACGCAAACTGGTATTCCAAATTGGAACTGTGATTTTCGTGGCAAGTTCATTGCTCGCCGCCACATCGCAGGACGCTGGCATGCTGCTCACCGCTCGCGCGTTGCAGGGCATCGGTGGCGCGATGATCATGCCGAACACCCTGTCCACGGTGTCCGCCACGTTCCGTGGCAAGTATCGCGCTGCGGCTTTCGGAGTCTGGGGCGCGGTAATGAGTTCAGCCGCCGCTCTCGGACCGTTGCTCGGCGGCGTGCTTACCGAGACCTTGGGGTGGCGATGGATTTTCCTGGTGAACCTTCCGCTAGGCATCATCATTTTTGTGGCAACCATTCCTTTGGTGCCAAAGACCGGTGGCCATACCTCGAACATCACTTCCTCAACCGCTTCTTCTACCATTCGATTCCAAAGCATTGATGTGGACATTCCAGGCGTGGTGCTGTCCGCACTGACTTCTGCCCTGCTCGTATTCGGACTTATCGAAGGCGAGACCTACGGCTGGTGGAAGCAGACTTCCACTCAGTTGAAGATGGGTGGTCTGACATGGAACCACGGCTGGCTGTCGCCGGTGCCGATTTGTCTGGTCGCCGGTATGCTCCTGCTGGTCGTCTTCATAACCGTAGAACTTGCACGAGGCAAAGCCGGGCGACCGGTGATGCTGGACATGACCCTGTTCCGCATCAAGACATTCTCGTGGGGCAATCTGTCGGCTGCGGCCATCGCCGCCGGCGAGTTCGCGCTGGTGTTCGCGCTTCCGCTGTATCTCATCAACGCGCGCGGACTCGACACGCTACAGGCCGGTGCGATGCTGGCCGTGATGGGATTGGGCTCTATTATCGCCGGTAGTCAGGCACATATGCTGGCCTCCAAATTCACTCCGGTCGGCGTGGTCCAACTTGGCTTGGTGATTGAGATCATCGCGGTAGCCGTGATTGCAGTCCTCATGCCGGTGGAATTCGCAGTGTGGTGGCAGCTTCTTCCTTTGACCGCCTACGGCTGCGGCTTAGGGCTCGCTTCCGCGCAGCTGACCAGCGTGGTGCTGTCCGAAGTGCCGATTCCCCAGTCCGGTGAAGGATCGGCCACCCAGTCCACCGTCCGTCAGCTTGGCACCGCCATGGGCTCGGCCATCTCAGGCGCGGCATTGACCATGGCCATCAATGGGACGTTGCCGGCACGACTTGAATCCCTTGGACTGCCCGCTAAAGTCGGCGATGGACTGGCCAAGGCGGTCAGCAGCTCGGCTGGCGGTGTAATTGGCTCGTTCCGCGGCGGAGATGGATCGGCGGCCCAATTCGGTGACGAAGCGCCGAAAATCGCCGATGCGATGACTTCCGGGTTCATTGAGGGCAACCGTTGGACACTTTTGGTGGCAGGCTGCATGCTGCTCATCGGTTTGCTGGCTTCGGTCGCTGTGCGACGCGTGGCATCAACGCATAGCACACACTGACAAACATGAGGCAGGGACGATCTGCTGAATGGTTTTGGTGGGCCAGCAGCTCAACGGCGAAAAGTTCTACTGAAGCCGGCCGATACCAAGGCGAAACTGATCGCGCGGTAAGGTGGGGTTATGAAAGTAGTAGTGCAACGAGTGAGCCAAGCCAGCGTTGACGTTGTCAACGAACTGGGCACCATCGACCCCACCTTCGAACCGCAGCAGATCGGACCGGGCTTCATGCTGCTGGTCGGCGTGAGTGATGAGGATGGCGAGGAACAGCTTTCTTGGCTGGCCCACAAAATCCTCAACCTGCGCGTTTTTGAAGACGAACAGGGCAAAATGAACCGTTCCATCAAAGACATCGGCGGCGAAATCCTCTCCATTTCGCAGTTTACGCTGTTTGCCGACGTGAGGAAAGGCAATCGCCCCAGCTTCGTCAAAGCAGGTAAACCGGAACATGCCGACATCACGTGGATCAAATTCAACGAGGCGTTGCGTTCTGGCGGCGTGCCAGTACGCGAAGGCCGCTTTGGAACGCACATGCGCGTCGGCCTGATCAACGATGGTCCGGTCACCATCACCATCGACACCGACAATCTGTGATCAGTATTTGATTACAACACCGATTGTTGGGTGATATAAAACAATTGAGGGTCTGCAAGTTAAATTGCAGACCCTCAACTATTATAAATACTTTTTGATCGACGGTGACGTTTACTTGTTTTCGGTAATTATCGTCACCTTGTTCGGATCAATCTTCGTTGGGTCAAGAGTCAATTCCTTGATGACATCCGCACGAATCGTGCCGGACGAAGGATTGAATACACTATCGATAGTGCTGTGAATATCGGCATCCACATTCGAATATTCGAAAGCAAGCGTCGTATTGATTAGACGGCAATTACGTAATACGAGATTATCCACATAGCACAAACCCTGCAGACTTTCGATCGTACAGTTCTCAAACGTGACATTACGGGAATTCCAAGCCAAATACTCGCCGGAAATGAATGAATCACGTACTGTCACATTCTCGCAATTCCAGAAGCAATCCTTGGAAATCAATCGAGAATTTGTGATTTCAATATTACGTACGCCATCAAATGGATAATTGCCAACCAAACGCAGATTATAGGCTTTAATATCGGAACAATTCATCGCCAGATAATCGCCACGAGCGCTCACATTTTCCAGTGAAACGTTCGAACAAGCCCATAATGTTTCCTCGGCATTGACGAAATCAACATTCCTCAACGCAACATCATGGCACCGGCGGAAATTCTTCGGCGCTTCAAACGTGCAATCCTCAACACGAATGGTATTCGTATACCACACGCCCGCGCGTGCCATCTCGAACCATGTGCAATCCTTTGCCAAAATATCCGAGCAATACCACAGCGGATACTTCCATTTGAACGAACTCGACTTAAGCTCAATATCATGCGCATGCTTCAACGGTGATTCGCCATCATCGAAAATCGTGTCGATATATCGCTTGCCTGATGCTTGGAATTCGGCGCGTTCGCCGGTCAGTAACGCCTGACGAACCTCGTGCATGTCACTCACTGATAACTCTCCTTGAAAACGTTCTGTTGCCAAGATAGAAAGTTCAAGTACTTGAAGTCAAACGCATGCCCATGTTTCGCTGGCGGGCGAAGCGGATGAGCGATGGAACGCGTTATAAGCAATGTCGATATGCGTGCGGGTGTTTGCGAAACATGACTGTCGGTACCATGAATTGAACGATTAGACAATTGGGTGGTTACAAGGCATTGTGGTCGCGAACGGGCTTGCCACGTATGGCAGGGAGGAATGCGGATGAGCCAGCGGAATGGGGGAGTGAAGACGCGTGCGTTCAAAGCCGCGTTCCCCAAAGTGCTGCCGATTTGCATCAGCTTCTTCTTTCTGGCCATGTCGTACGGAGTGCTTATGGGAACCCGCGGGTTTTCGTTCCTGTGGTCGTTGTACATGAGCGCGTTCATCTACACCGGTTCCATGGAATTCGTTACGGTGAATCTGCTGGTTTCCGCATTCAATCCGTTCGCCACGCTTATGTTGGCGCTGATGATGGGAACAAGGCACCTGTTTTACGGACTGTCCATGCTGGGGCGTTTCAAGAACATGGGAGCGAAAAAACCGTATTTGATTTACGCCATGTGTGATGAGACGTTCGCGGTCAACAACAGCGCGCAAATACCGGCGGATGTTGACCGCGGCTGGTTCTATTTCTTCGTGTCGCTGCTGAATCAGGTTTCCTGGGTGGCTGGAGCGACGCTCGGAGGCATTGTCGGCGGGCGATTGACGTTCGACACCACCGGTTTGGATTTCGTGATGACCGCATTGTTTGTGGTTATTTTCGTGGATCAATGGTTGACAACGAAACGCAAAAGCCATATGGCGGCGTTGACGGGCACTGTGGTGCCGGTGATTTGCATGGCGCTGTTCGGTGCTGACAATTTCATGATCCCGTCGTTGATTGCCATGCTGGTGATGTTCATTATGTTGCGTCCGTATTTGGATGATTTGAAACCTGATGATGTTGGGAAACGTGATGATGCTGATGGTGCGGTCGAATCCGCTGCGGATCGTAACGAAGTAGGGGAGGTGCGGTCATGATCATGACCACATGGCAGGGCGTCGTCACTGTACTGATGGCGGTGCTTGGCACCATCATCACCCGTTTTCTGCCGTTCGTGCTCTTTCCCGAGCCAAAGAAACCGCCGCACATCATCGACTATCTTGGCAACGTGCTTCCGTATGCTATGACCGGACTGCTGGTGGTGTATTCGCTGAAAAACGTCAATCCTTTTGCTGGAAGCCACGGCATTCCCGAAGCGATCGCCATCGCCGCGATCGTCGTGCTGCACGTATGGAAACGCAACATGCTGCTCTCGATCGCCGGCGGCATCGTCGTGTATATGGCATTACTTCAGCTTGTTTTTGCATGATTGTCTGTTTTGTAGGATTGCCCAAATCTGAAGTGAGTTTTATAGGGATTTTCCACAGTTGTTATTGCTGATATCCCATATCGTGAGAAGAAATGCGTTGATGCGATTGACGCGCCTACTCTTTTTCTTTAGCCAATAAGGAGCTGTGTTGAGCGGCTCTGGCTGTATAGAAGAGTTATATCTAACGAGAGAGAACAATATGACTAGTGCAGCAAGCACTGCCAATGCCGCGGTTCCAGCGCCCGGCAAACTGGAGTTCAAGGATGATTACACGCCTGAGGAAGCGGAACGCGTCATCCGCAATTCGAAGGGGCTCCCTGTCGGTGTGAAGCCGAAGATGGTGTGGACGTGGCCGAAGGCCCTGCTGTGGGCCGTCATCGCCATTGTGTGCGCTATTGGTTGGGCTATTCTGGCGGTTTCCCGTGGCGAGCAGATCAGCGCCATCTGGTTCGTGGTTGTGGCATTGTGCTCCTACGCGATCGCTTACCGTTTCTACGCGTACTATATTCAGATCAAGATCATGCGTACCGACGATGCGAACGCGACGCCGGCCGAGCGCGTGCATGACGGCGCCAACTTCGAACGTGCCGACCGTCGCGTGCTGTTCGGCCAGCATTTCGCCGGCATTTCCGGTGCGGGCCCGCTTGTTGGTCCTATTCTGGCCGCCCAAATGGGTTATCTGCCGTCCGTGATGTGGATCATTCTCGGTGTGATTTTCGCCGGCGCCGTGCAGGATATGCTCATGCTGTGGATCTCCGCCAAGCGTCGCGGCCGTTCCTTCGGTCAGATGGCAACCGACGAAATGGGCAAGTTCGGCGGCACTATCCTGTCGATCTTCCTGATCGTGATGACCGCCATCGCCATGGCATTCCTTGCGCTCGTGGCCATCAAGGCCATGGCTTCCTCGCCGTGGGCCGTGTTCTCTATTGGTATGACCATTCCGATCGCCTTGATCATGGGCTGCTTCCAGCGTTTCCTGCATCGTAGCGTTATCGAAACCACGGTGCTCGGCTTCGTGCTGCTCGTGATCGACATCATCGCTGGCGGTTGGATCTCCAGCGTTCCGGCAATCGCCGACGTGTTCACGTTGAACGCCAAGGAACTGGTTATCGCACTGGTGATCTACTCCTTCGCCGCCGCCGCGTTGCCGCACTGGCTGCTCGTCACCCCGCGTGACTACCTGTCCACGCTGATGAAGATCGGCACGCTTGTGCTGCTCGTGCTTGGCATTCTCATCGCCAATCCGTCCGTGCAGATGCCGGCTCTGACTGAATTCGCGTCCACCTCCACGGGACCGACCTTCGCAGGCGACCTGTTCCCGTTCCTGTTCATCACCATCGCGTGCGGCGCTCTTTCCGGCTTCCACGGCGCAGTGAGCTCCGGCCTGACCCCGAAGGCTGTGGAGAAGGAAAACCAGATCCGCATGATCGGCTACGGTTCCATGCTGGTTGAATCCTTCACCGCCGTGATCGCACTGATTGCAGCCATCACCATTTCCCAGGGCGTCTACTTCTCCACGAACATGTCCGCCTCGCAGATCTCCACCGCTTCCGGCGTGACCCTGACCGCCACTTCCACTCC
>OGPO01000668.1_pt1 | contig 27040 bp, 12 predicted proteins | sample 1553041 | NCBI WGS metagenome assembly OGPO01 (sample SAMEA2580281, study PRJEB22360) | human gut metagenome | biome: human gut; feature: human-associated habitat; material: faeces | place: Denmark | collected 2008/2010 | reverse complement strand
AGCACTATTGGGGAAAAAGCCGGGGCCGGCCCCAGCCGCTGCGGCTGCTGCCTCTTGGTAGTGAGAGTTAATCCATTTTTGGCGAATACGTACTTGCTCTTGATTGAGCAAAAAGAAAAAGCGATTGTAATAGCTACTATTAATTAAGTCTTCGTCTATTTCTAAGAGCATAGCTCCTACCTTCTTAACGGTAGGATGTTCTAAGAGAACACGATAATCGATATAGCCTATTTTAAAGGGATTGACGTTCATGAGCGTTCTTAACATCAAGACGAACAATAGCTCACATAGATAAGGGCCACATTTTTTGCTGATCTTTTTTACATAATTGAGCTCATAGGCAAGTTGAGGATTATCTAAGAGGGTTGCAATGTAAACCTTGGCAATAGCGCTATGTTGCTTATCAGTAGCACTAACTGAGCTCATTAAACTTTCAATAAAAGCCAAGGCCTCACCATAAGCCAATGCTCTGGCCTTATTATCTAAGTCATCTTGTCCCTGGAATCTTTTATGAGCCATGATGCTACTAAGTACGGTGTCATATTGTTTAGTACTTTCTCTAGCTTGGTAGAGATCCATCAAAGCAAGGCTGTCATTACTATTAGTGGTGGAGCTGCCATCATGAGACTGATTTTGTTGGGCCTCTTGTTGCTGCGCTTCTTTTTGTAATTGTTCTTTGTACTTTTTAATATGCAAATTAAGGTCGTAATTGCCAACTTTAGCCACTAATATGGCATTAAGAGCAATAAAGTGATTAAACCTACGTCCTTGTTTGATCATGCGATTGCGCATAAAGAAAATCACTTCATCAGAATTAACTCTATCTTTCTGCCAAAAGGTATACAGAGCGCTTACTAATAAAGAAATTAAAGCACATATTAGGTAGACATTATCTTGTTTAGCAAAACGACCAAAGATAATTTCTAAAATATTAAAAGCAAGAGGGATTAACAGCACGCAGACAAAAGCTGATAACAGCAGCATTCTAAAAAACCTGCCCAAATGCACTAAAAATGCTCTGATCACACTATTATTCCTTACTCTTAGGGTATGGGCCTTAGGTTCACTCTTAAGAACCTTTATGCCCGCCTGCTTATTACTTAATCTTGTTAACTCTCAATATAAGTGTACCCTACCTAGGCCTAATGAGCATGTATTTTTCTTTCAAACCATCTCTTTGTCCACATTGATTGCTCACTATGATTGCTCACCATTTTGTTTGGTTTAAAAACATGCTCTTTGTTTTTCCTTAGTAATCTTATAGCTGATAGCTTAGGCATTATGGTGGCATTAGCCTACTTACGTTACTCAAGCGCTTTTAAGTCGTATCGTGATAAAGCATCACCAATTTTCTCCCTGATGTCTTTTTAAGAGACCATTACCACTATTGAGCTTAGTGCTGTCTTGGCTAAAGTCTTACAAAGTAAGCCACATGATGCTAGAATTATTGATTTGCGGATCTCAAATAGTTTTTAGCTAAGCTTTTTATAATTGCCAGCTTTAAAGCTTCCTGGGTAAGAAATTTTTTTTCTTTGTGATCCTTGCTAAAGCACTTTCTGATGAGAGAGAACACTAATAGTTAACTTGTATCTTAACTATGTTCTATCTTTACTAAGACAATTAAAGGGTATGGTGTTTGTTTGCTATGGAGTTTTGGTGCTCTTATAGTAGATCAACCAAAATGTTTTTTTATTATGACTGACTCTAATAAGGCTAACGATCTTAACGATCGCAAATTAAATGCTGCAACTCAATTAGACAGCAACGCATCTTTAGAACCAGAGACCCAAAATACAGAGTCTCTAAATATTGATGATATTGACTTAGAAACTCTAGAGCGTCTAACCAATCCAGATGCTAATAGCACTATGTCCGAACCAAATTCACAAGATAATAGCACTAGTCAATCAATGATTCAGGCTACCTTATCTGGCAATAGCTATAGTATGGCTCACAGCAACTATATTGCAGAGGACAGCCATTTTGAATATGAAAATGACTTATCTAAGCAAGCTCTAAGCAATGTTAGTGACAATAACACTGAAGAGATTGCTGATGATTTATGTGCTGATGATATAGCCTTAGCAGTTAGCAACTTTAATTCTCCATCTTCCACTATAGGAGCAAGTACTGTGTCATCTCAAAAAGATCAAAACAATACTGAAAATAGCTCATTAGGTGCAAGCGCCGATCTTGAGGTTTCCAATATGCTCCAAGAGTCAGAGCCAAGCCAAGATAATGCCACTAGCAAGGGGGTAGACGTTACTATGCCTCAAGAGGAAGAGCCACGTCTCAAGATTTACGACACCCCATCCTCTGATGACTCCCAGGAAGGTCAATCCCAAGCTATGGATAGCCAAAGCCCAGCTACCATTGAAGCAGAGGCTCAAACTAGCAACAGTGACAAGAGCCAGGCCCAAGAAGATATTAGCAAGGTTGCAGACGAAAGCTTAACTACAAGCGCTAGTGAAATTGCTACTCCTGAAAGTGGTGTTATGAAGGGTGCCACCATGCTTGATACTGCTACTGCTATTAGCGGCAGCACTGAGCGTGTAGTTACCCCTGTGGAGCAAAGTTCCAGCTCCCGCACTATAACCCCAGAAGAATTAGCTATGATTGCTCAGGCAGGTTCAGCCTTCTCACGTTCTGCAAGTTTAGATGCTAGCGATAGCGGCAGCGAGAGCGCTGGTGATAGCCAGGGCGCTGGCGCTGGTGATAACAGCGGTTTAGTAGTTGATGAGAATATTGAAGTTCCTGAAAAGGGCGTAATGAAAGGCGCTAAGATGCTTGATACCTCTACTGCTATTAGTGGTATTGAGGAGCGTGTTATTACCCCTGTAGAGCAAAGCACTAGCTCCCGTACCATGACTCCTGAGGAGCTTGCTATTATTGCTATGGCTGGAGGTTCTACTCCTAAATCTCCAACCTCTGGTATGACTCCTCTTACTATCGAGCCTCGTGAAAATGACCTGTTCCATCAAACAGGTTCAAGCAATATTGCTCGTGATATCAATAGTATCCAAAGTGGCAGTACTACTAACCTATTTAAGGATGCTACTGTTATGGAGGAAGGTCACACTGCCATTGTAGGTTTAGATAATCGCATGGTAGCTAGTGAGGCTCCAGATACTAGCACTGTAATTACAGGTTTATCAGCCAGCTACATTGACCAAATCCAAGCGGTTAATGAAATGGCCGCCCGTCAAAATCAGGAGCATTTTGAGGCCAAAGCCAAGTTTGAAGAGGAAATGGCCGCAGAGCAGGCTCAGGCAGCTATGGCTCAGGAATTGGCTCAGGCCAATGGCCAGAGCCAGGGCCAAGAGCAAGGCTTAGGTAATGAGGCTGTAGAGAGCTACGATGATCAGGGTAATTTGGATTACTCCTTGTATGATGGTATTGCTGATCCTAACTACCACAAGGAAGAGCCAGATTATGAGGCTAATGATGGTGAGCAGCCTTACTATGACAACAGTAATGATTATTACGAAGAAAACCAGGATGCTTTAGTAAAAAATACTAATGATAATCCTAATTACTACGACTACTCTCAATATGATGAGAGTGAAGTTCAGGCTATGCCTACTGATATGCCAGAAAAAGAGGATGATGGCCCTAACTATGTAGTAGGTGTACACGAAAACTTTAATGCCGAGGTAGCTGCTAAGAGCAATCAACAAGAGGATAATCCATACTCTTATGGCACTTATGCTAATAAATTAGCCCATCAAAACGCTATGCGTCAGACCCCTGATCAAGAGTCTGAGACTGATTTCTACGGCTCTGACATGCCAGATCAGGATAACTTTACTAGCGCCGATGAGACTAACAATGTAAGTGAGCCTCAAGAGGAAGCACCTCTTTATTATGGTACTTATGCTAGCCGCTTAGCTCAGGAAAATGCCTTACGCAATAAGAATAAGGTCAACACCCCACCACGCTATCAATCTCCTGCTGAGTTTGAGCAAAATGAGCGTGCTCGTGCTAAAGAAAGAGCTTTGGCAAAAGAAAGAGCCATGGCTGAGGCTAATTTAGAGCCAGCCTTTGAACAAGAATTAAACGAAGAGCATCACAGCCCAGAACCATCAGGTATGGGTGATGGCGCTTTATCTCAGCTCAACCTTAAAAACAGTATTGAGCCAGATGATGGTCCAAAATACTATATGAGCAAAGATAAGCTTGCCAATAAAGCTAATCAAGATGATGGCCCAGTTTATTTAGTAGGAGTTAAGCGCAATAAAGGCGAGCTTAATGCACAGCGCTCTAAAATTATTCATGATGAATCTTTAGAGTCATATGAGGCTATGCCAACCCCAGAGGAAGAAGCTGCCTATATGAAGGAGCTTGCCGATGCAGCTCGTGAATCTATGGCTGCCCCTAACTCTGAGGTGGTTAAGCGTGCTCGTATGTTGGCCTCTCAAGGAGAGCAAACTAACTTAGATGAGCCTAATGGTGCGTTATTAGAGGGTAATGAGACTAACAATTTATCATCAAGCCCTGAGCTTTTTGATGGCGTTAATAATGCTCAAGCTGCTGAGGCAGAGGCTAATGGCCTTATGGCTGCTAATGCCGAGGAATTAGCTAATAGCGCTACTTTAAATCCTGAAACTACTAATCAGGAGCTTACTAGTGCTGAGCTTAAGCAAAAGCAATTAAATGCCAACCAGCGTAAAGAAGAAGATGGTAATTACAACTTCTCTAATATGACCATTAAAGATAATGTCGGCTTTGGCATGATGATATGCTTATATATCCGTCAGCTGATTGCCTCATTCTTTAGTCACACTACTTTACCGCTGATTGCTCCAAACCTATCTAAGACTTTAGGCCAAAGCTATCCAAGCTCTATGCCTATTCCATTCTTCTTTGTGGGTTTAATTGCTGGTGCTGTTGGTAGTATCTTGCACTCTACTATTGAGCTTGATTATGTAGGATCGATTTCTTATTTAATTTATTTACTACTAACAGGTTTAACTGCCTATCGTGGTATTCATCGTATTTGCGTCTTTACTAGTCGTAAGTGGAAACGTGACTCAGTGCTCTCCTCAGCCTCAGTGATGGTTCCTATGCTGATCTTTATTTGGTTGGCTAATACTCTGATAGTAAAGACTGATGGTATTGTTGAGGCTACTGCATCCTTTGCTATTGCCTCTATGATGGCTGCGGCTACTGCTTCTTCATTGACTTGGAATTTCCCTCAAGACCCAATGGACTCCATTGGCAATATGTCAACTAAGGGCTTACTCTTTGTCATTATCTTAAGCATTATGGCCTCGTTTGGTCTCTTACACTATACCGTAGGCTTATCTGTCTTTGGTGTAAGTATTTTAGTACGCTTAATCTTTGGCTATTTTATTGCCAAGAACCAAGGTACTGCCAATAGACCTTATGTTTATGCGCTCCAGCTAATTACTCTCTTTGCTATTTTATTTGACATGATTTTATTAAAGAGTCAAAACTACGATTTCTTAAGCAAATCAAGTCTTGAGTTAGTAGCATACTTACGCCACTATAGCCATTTCTTCTAAAAGATTAGTAATTCTTATCATGTGATGGCACAAAGGCCTTTAACCCAAATAGTTAAAGGCCTTTAATTTAGCTATATGCTTGCTTTTGTGTCCAAAGCTAATACAATTTTAGCTAGCACTATTTCATCACCAAAACATAGCCATCGTTGTAATGTTTTATTGATGACATAGTTAGTTAAATATTGTTTCTTGATTAGAGCCAGCATAAGCTAATGCTGTGCTGTTTATGTTAGGAGTAATTATGGCTCAAGTTAGAATGCAAACCGAGTGTCCGCCAGATGCCCATAAGGTAATTCGTCCTCCAGAGAAGGTGGTTAAAGCCATTTTATGTGTCAAGCTCAATGAGTCTGACATTAAAGAGTATGGTGCTCCTGACTTTTGTTCAGCTATTGCACTAATGGGTGCTAAGCCATTTTTAGTATGCTCTGATGAACTACGCAACACTATCAAGGCTCACAAAGAGGAAGCTAAGATTGATCCTTGCTACTTACAAGTAAATGCTGATGGTACCGAGGCTCATGTAAGCTATGATGATGGTGCACAAGGCCAGACTTTACCTGTTGTTGACCTTACCAAAGAAGATGGCAAGTTAGAGCAATTTTTAGATCTTTTAGGCACTAAGCAATATTTAATTATTGATGCCTACTCTATGCTCATCCTACGCTCTATTTCTACTGTGTTCCCATGGGATCCTTTATTAGCTCAACACTACTTTAGCCAATTCCTTGAGGCCCGCTCTCAAGTTAACCAAGATGATTTAGATCTCTTTATGAAGGTTCGTTATGGCCGTATTGAACGCTTCTCTTTAAAGGGCACTAATGCTAATGCCTATAAGTTTTTACAAATTGAGAGCAAGCTCTTCTTACAATACGCAACTGATGACGATGATTAGTAATTAGCTTACCTAACAACTCCCACTATAAAGCCCAGCAGGCAAGATCGCCCTGTGGGCAAGATCGTGGTGTTGCTTATAAGAGCTTAAGGCCTTGGTAGTATTTTTACTAAGCCATACCAAGGCCTATGGTTAACCTACACGCCCTCCTCTTGCTTAATTTTGCTTTGAGAGATTTTTATATCATGTCCGAAACTTTAGAGCTTGCAAGTAAATTGATTGCTTGCAATTCAGTAACCCCTAATGATGCTGGTTGCCAAGACTTATTAGAACAAGAGCTTAAAGAGGTTGGTTTTAAATGCCGTACTTTACGTGAGGGCATGTATCCAACTTTTAATTTACTGGCCCTACACAGTGTTGATCCCAAGGCCAATTTTGAGGGTGATCCTGCTATTTTAAAGAATAACCCTGGCCCTTATGATGCCAGTGGTTTTGTAGCTCCAGGCCCTTTTACCATTTTCTTAGGCCATACTGATGTAGTACCAGCTAAAGAGAGTGATTGGAATAGCGATCCTTTTAGCCCAACTATTAAAGATGGCGTACTCTATGGCAGAGGCGCAGCCGACATGAAGGGCTCTGATGCTGCCATGACCATTGCTCTTAAGAACTTTGTTAAAAAACACCCTAACTACAAGGGCACTATTGGATTATTAATGACCTCTAATGAAGAGGGTGATGCTGTTGGTGGTATTCCTTTTGTAGCTGAGTGGCTGAAAAAAGAGCGTCTCTATCCAGATTTTTGTATTGTAGGCGAACCATCTAGCTCCAAGACCTTTGGCGATATTATAAAAATTGGTCGTCGTGGCTCTATGACCGCTCACATTACTATTAACGGCAAACAAGGACATGTAGCTTACCCTGAGCAAATTGATAATGCCTGCCATAAGGGTGCTCAGCTTATTGCTGCTTTATTAGAAAAGCCATTAGATAATGGTAATGAGGACTTCCCTCCAACCTCATTTAATGTTACCAACTTTAATTCTGGCGTTGGTGCAGAAAATGTAGCTCCTGGCACTTGTCAAATTATGTGTAACTGGCGTTTTAGCCCATTACAAACTCCAGTTAAGTTACAAAGACGCTTAGAAAAGACCATGGAAGAGCTTGGTATTTATGCTACCGTACGCTATGTAATTAATGGTCTACCATTTATTAGTTCTAAGGATGGTCAGTTAGTAACAGCCCTCAAAGCAGCTGTAGAGCATCACACTAAGGTAACCCCAGACCTCAATACTTTAGGCGGTACCTCTGATGGTCGTTTCATTGCTCCTTTAGGCACTCAAGTAGTAGAGTTTGGCCCTATCAATGCCACTATTCACAAGGCTAATGAGTGTGTCAATGTAGAAGATCTGGAAACCTTAACCAAGATTTACGAAGAAGCCTTAGAAAAACTGCACTTATAAGGCCTATCCTACCAGCCACAAAGCGCAGTACCCTGCGCTTTGCGCTGGGTGCAAGGCCAGTATGGCGATCGTTGGCTGTAATGCAGTTAAAAAAATAGCCCCTACCATTTATTTGGTGGGGGCCATTTTTCTTTAGTTTTTAAATAAAACTAGCTTTAGGCAATACCTAATAAATATTGCTCGGCATCTAATGCAGCCTGACATCCTTGACCTGCGGCTACTACAGCTTGATGGTACTCAGGGAAGGAGCAGTCACCTGCGGCAAATACGCCTGGTACTGATGTAGCAGTTACAGGAGTCTTGCACTTATTGGTTACAATATAGCCCTTGTCATCTAACTCTACTTGACCCTTTAAGAAGTCAGTAGCTGGGCTGTGACCAATAGCCACAAACACGCCATTTAAGTCAACTTTACGGCTCTCACCCTTAACGTCGAGCATAATGCCGTTTAACAGGCCATCACCTAAGTACTCAGTAACCTTAGCGTTTAAAATGAGCTCCATCTTGCCTTGCTTAACTTTTTCGTTAACACGCTCTACTAAAATTTGCTCAGCACGGAAGCCTTCACGACGGTGAATTAAATAAACCTTGTTACAAAGGTTGCTTAAGAATAAAGCTTCAATAAAGGCTACAGAACCACCACCAATTACAGCTACGTCTTTATTTCTAAAGAACATACCATCACAGGTAGCACAAGCACTAATACCCTTGCCCTTGAACTTAGGCTCAGAATCAATGCCTAAATAACGAGCACGTGCTCCTGTTGCCACAATTACGGCACGAGTAAATAACTCTTGACCACCAGAAAGCTTTAAGCGCTTTACACCACCAGACAAATCAGTTTCCACTACTACATCACTAATAGTCTTAACCTCTAGGGCTTCTACATGCTTAATCATATTTTGCATAATGTCAAAGCCGCTCGGATCGCCTAAAGCACCTGGCCAATTACCTACCTCTGGAGTGGTAGTAAGCTGACCACCTTCTTCAAAACCCTTAACCATAATAGGATCGAGCTGAGCACGAGCTGCATAAATTGCTGCAGTACAGGCTGCTGGGCCAGAACCAATAATAACTACTTTGGAAATCTCTTCTACCATATAAACCTCACCAAGTGTCTTTGCTAAAACAAAATGACAACGAGATTAAGCAAGTTAAATTCTGTTGCAGTTAGCAGCTCCACATTGCTCTTATCCTTTGTGAGCAATGGCTAACTATTCATGTCATAATCATACCTAAATACAAAATAAATTGCTCGACTTTGTGAAAAGCCTGCAAGATTGCGATTTATAAGCCATTTCGACATACAAAACAGCGCAATTTTTGTCATATAATCTGTATTTTTATAGCGACAATTGCGCTAATTTTTATCAACCTCCAATATCTAAAGAGCAACATACCGCAATTTGCATTTTTCTATCATAATTATTTGTATTCACTGTCATATCTATTTTGGAAAAAGTAAAATATTATGTAAGTTAAAGATTTGATTCTTAAGGGCGTTAAATCTATTGGCTTATCCTAATTAGTTGCAAACACAAAATGAAACTTTTTTGAGATAAGCAGGCATTGTGAATCATGTTTTTTAAATTAGCCCAAAATTTTCGACGTAGTTAGCGCTTTTGATGATTTCATATTGCTATCACTTAGATTTTTGTGGCACTTTACACTTTAGCTTGTTCCTAGTCCATTATTAACAAGTTAGATTGTTTTAGGTGAAAGTTTAGATAGATTTTGCTTTTAGTGAGGGCAATCTAAAAGAATTGCAAACAACATGAATGCAAATTTTTATCATATAGCTATCATAAGAAATTTTTAAGCTATTATGCTGGCAATTTATGGCTTCATAGCCATACTTTTATAAGCTCAAGTATTGTTTTGGCTTATATTTAGCATAGATGGTCATTAGTCAAACTAGTCTGATTAATAGTAGCTATCAGACTATTGTGGCATACACATAGCTTTATCTAGTTTTTTATCCATCTAAAATTACCCAATTTTAGATCACATCTTAATACTTAGCGGTTTTATACAACTTGCACTATATAAGGGGAGTGTAATGGGGTTTCTTAAAAATTTAAGCTTGAGAGGCAAGCTTTACACAGGATTCGGCTTTGTGATCTTACTGGCCATTGTCATAGCAGGCATGTCCTTATATTCCATCATCACAACGAATAATGCCGAAAAAGATTTGCGTTCTTTAATTCGCAAAGAAATGCAAGGAACTTATCAAGTTTACTTCAACTACAACGCAGTACACTCTTGGTTACACCAACTTCAGGTAAACCCAAATCCTTCTTTAGTGCAAAAAGGCCTTAAGGATGTACAAACCTTAAAAGATACAGCTCACAAGGTATCCATGGCTATTCAAGAGCCATTAGCTCGTGAAACTCGCAGTAGCATGGAAGCTCTTGTTAATTCTATTCAAGGCTCAACTTTTGAAAAGCAACTATTAGCAGGTCAATATGATGAGGCGCAGGTATCGTTCTTAAAAGACGTACTCCCGTACTCATCTAAAGGCAATGCCAATATGGCAGCTCTGGTAGTATCCTATACCTCATTCTTAGCCGATGCTATTGATGAACTGGATATGACCCATATTTTATATATTACAGCCGTGGTTACGGTTCTGGGTGTTATAACTGCTATCGGTTTTGCCGCTTCTTTATACTTATACATTTCTAACAATACCAATAACATTGTTCGTCTGGCTTCCCAATTAGAGCATGGTGACTTCAATTTGGGCATTGATATGCGCCGAGTTCACAATGATGAAATTGGCTCGATTTACAATTCTTTTGATTCTATTGCCACTAATTTAAACCGCATCATTGCTCGTACTATTGCTGTTTCTAAGGAATTAGAAGAACAATCTCATATGCTAAACCAATCCTCTATGGCTATTAACCATGGAGCATCACAATCTGAAAATAGAGCCCTTACTGTGGCTGCGGCTGCTGATGAGCTTGTTTCTACTACCTCAGATATTGCACGTAACTGTTTAAATGCACAAAGCGCCTCGGAAAATACTCGTCAAGAGACTTTCTTAGGTATGGAAAAAGTACGTAAAACTGTTGATCGTATTAAAGAGCAATCTACCTATACCAAAAATGATGCTGAGAAAGTGGTGCGTTTAGCTGAGCAATCTCAACGCATTGGCTCTATTGTAAGTACCATTGATGACATTGCTGCTCAGACCAACTTACTAGCTCTTAATGCCGCCATTGAGGCAGCTCGTGCAGGTGAGGCAGGCCGAGGCTTTGCTGTGGTAGCTGATGAGGTGCGTGCACTGGCTAGCCGTACCTCTCAATCTACTAAGGAAATTTCCGAAATGGTCGCTACAGTACAAAGCGACTCTCAAGATGCTACCGATTCTATGCATAACTCTGTAGAGCAAATGCAGACTGTGGCAGAAGAGGCAAACGAACTTGAGCAAACCTTAAACACTATTGTTAACTCAGTAACCAATGTTAATGATCAGATTGGTCAAATTGCCGAGGCTGCTAGCCAGCAAACTACTGCTACAGCAGAAATATCTACTAATATGCAAGGCATTAGTGAAATGGCTCAGCAATCTGTGGACGTATCTGGCAATGCAGCTGATGTATCCAGCTACTGCTATACCTTGATTCAATCCCTTTTACATGAGCTTGAGTTCTTTAACTTGAACATGGCTCGCATTAAGCCTGAAGATGTTAAGCTCGAGCGTATTCATAAAAGCGATGCCGCCCTTGGCCAAGCTATCGAAAAGAAATAATTACTAATTTTAATCAGAGCCTAAGCTCTGTATTCGCTCCCAAAAGGCCTGCCCATGCAGGCCTTTTTAGCCTTAAGCTCTCACATTTTCCTACCACCTCAGCCTCTGCCCTTATTCTTAAGCCTTTATCTTTAGGCTCCACCTTAGCACTTTACCTTTTAGTCATTCCCTTACCCATCAGCCATTGTCCTTTGACCATAAGCCTTTAGCTATTAGCAATTCCATGGTGCTTAGCCCTTAGAGTTTAGCTTGGTACTTGCCCTTTGGCATTTAGCTCTTAGCTTGTGGTCTTTAGCTTTTATCATTTAGGTTCAGCTAATTGCGCCTACTGCATTTGTGCCTTTGTTTTACTTGGGTACATAAATAATTTTAGGCTTGCCTAAGCAGGATAGCTGTTAGCTACTTTGCTTTAGCAAGTGGGGCTTAGATTAATTGTGTTAGGCTATTTTCGGTTGTGGCTGTATACTATTGGCTACATTTTTAGTGCTTAGTAAGGGCAATCTGAGGTTTTTTTGATGAAATTAGCTATTTATGGTTATGACACTATTGTTGGCAAATTAGTTTTAGAGCTTTTAGAAGAATCTAACATTGCTATAGATGAGTTCTATCCTTTAAGCCCTTTAGCAGCCGAATATGATGCTGTGCCTTTACGTGGAAAAAATTATGTTATTTCCTATGTAGATGAGTTTGATTTTTCTCAAGCTCAAGTGGCACTGTTCTTAACTACCAAAGATGAAAGTGAGCGCCTCATTCCTAAGGCTCAAAGCCAAGGTTGTATCGTCATTGATAACAGTCATCTTTTCTCTGGAGTTCAAGCGGCCCCTACAGTTTTAAAAGAAGTTAATCCTTATGACATTGATAAGGTTATTGCTAAGAAGTTAGCTAGTGTGCCTTTAGCCACTTCCAGCCAAATTGTTTTAGCTTTAAACCCATTACATGATGAATATGGGGTTAAGAGTGCCGTGATCACTGCTATGATTGCAGCCTCCGAGCACGGTGAATTAGGTACCCAAACTTTAGCTCGTGAAACTACCCTACTGTTAAATGGCATGAGTGTTGATGTTACTGACTTCCCAGCACAATTAGCTTTTAATATTCATACTCGTATTGGCGAGCTGGACGACAAGGGAGTGTCTGAGCACGAAAATATCATTAAGCATGAAGTATTCTCTTTACTTGATGAGTTTGAACAAGGTCTAAGCTTAACTTGCATTCAAGTTCCTACTTTCTACGGTCACACACTCTCTATCCATGTACAGTTAGAAGAGGACTGCTCCTTAGATGAATTTAAACAGGCATTAAAAAATAGTGATGCTATTGCTCTTGAGGAAGATCTTGAGGATAAGGCATTAATCACTCCTGTTTCTTGTGCTGATAATGAGCAAAATAATAAGCTCTTTATTGGACGCATTAGAAAGCAAGATAAAGCAACCTTTGACTTTACTGTGGTTATGGATAATACCCGTCATGGTGAGGCAACTTGCACTATTGATTTATTACAAATCTTACAAAACAAGCTGTCATAGACAATTACTTGTTAGACAATTAGCAATTATTAATCAACACTAAATATTGCCTAAATCTGATTGTTTTAAAGCAATTTTTTTACTTAGAGCGCAAGATTATTTTGTCTTAGCGCTCTTTTTTGCTTTATTAAACTTGGTTTTGCTTTTGTAGATAGCTAAAATGTATTCTTTATTGCTTAGATAGAAATTTTCATAATTTGCTATCTTTAATTAACGCCAGGAGAGACTGACTACTAATTTAAAAAAATTGGTAGCTTGCTTTAATTGTGATTTTTTTAAACCACAGCGCACTTTAAAAATATGTAAGTGCTTATTCCATGCAATTACATGCGCTTGCACTTCTTTATTTTTTAAATCAGCCATCTTGGAAGTTGTATTATTTTTAATAAAGAGCTTACTCTTTATTTATTTTGCTTTATGAGAATTAAAGCAAAGTATTAAAGAGAATGAGTCTTTAAAGTATGTGCTTTAAAGATTCAACCTCTACCTTTGCACTTTTACTAAAAAATATGTAAGCAAAGCTTAGATTTGTACTTAGTTTTGCGGTGTGCATGGTAATTGCATATTTCACTAATGGTTTGCTTGTCAGTAAATTGGCAGGTCTCATCTTGGTGATGTAGAATTGGTGGTACTTATGAGCCCTACAAAGCATTTTTTAACATTAGTAATGGCTAGCCTGTTGGCTATTACTTCTCAGGTGTATGCTGAGGAAGAATTTTCTATCAGTATTACTGGACCTGATAATGAGCAAGAGGCACCAGTGCGTCGTGCACCTCGCCCAGCTCAGCCTGTAGCACGTCCAGCAACTCCAGCTGCTCCTGTAGCTGTAACCCCTGCTGCACCTGCTCAAAGACCAGCTGTGCAAGGTCAAAACACCCAACCTAATGCAATTCCAGGCTTAATTCCTCAGTCTCCTGTTGATCAGGCTAATTTAGCTGCTCAAGAAATGCGTCCTGCAAATTTACCAGCTAATTTCCAAGCTCAACATACTGTAGGCCCTCGTGAGACTATTTGGTCTATTGCTCACCGTTACTCTGCTCCATATAACGATGTAAATGAGTTCCAGGCTGTAGCTTCTATTTATCGTAATAACCGTGATGCCTTTAATAATGGCGACGTTAATCAGATTCGTAGAGGCACTACTTTAAACATTCCTGTAGCCCAGGAAATGGCCTTAGAGCAGACTCAAACTGGTTCAGATTTGTTAAGCAATGGTACTACCACCTTACCTCCACTTAACCGCTCTGGCCTTTACCAAAATGCTACTAACCAAGGCGCATTAGCTAATAATGAAGCTAATAATGGCCCTATTGGTGCAGTTCACGCAAGCTCTCCAAATTTACCAGGCTCTGGCATCCAAGAAGTTCCTTCTTTTGTAGCCCGTGAGACCTTATTACGTGATATCAATCCTACCTTAACCTTTACCGATCAAGAGGGTATGGATAATCCTGATAAGGAAATTATTACTGATGAAGAACTAGCTGCCCATAATGCTAAATTAACTCAAGAGTCAGTTCCAACTATCACTCAATCTTCTTTAGATTTACGCGCTATTGAGAGCCTCTTAGATAAGACTGAGCATAATATTCAAACTGCTCAAAAAGATATTTATCGCAGATTGGATGACAATATTCAGCGCTCAGCTCAAGTAGCTAAAGACACAGCTACTGTAACTGCAAAAGAAGAGGTTAGTGAGCTTATCAATAACTACGAGCAGGTTATTGCTGAACTTCAACAGTCCAATAGTGATTTACGCAGCTCTTTATCTAAGATTAATAAGCAAGTTGAGCAAATTCGTGGCTTCCAAATGGAAACTGCTGATAGCGTAGCTCAGCTTGATCGCCGTATGGTTGATACTCATTCCCCACTTAATGGCACAGGCTCTACTACTTCTTCTTTTGAAAGCGGCCCTGTAATGTGGATCCTTTTAGTTGTAGGTGTATTAGCCTTATTAATGTCTATTGGCTTATTTGTCTTTAAGTCTCGTATGCGTCGCCAGCATGAACTTGCTAATAGTTTTGACGATGACAGCGGCGATTTCATGGACGAAGATGACTTAGAAATATCATCATTATTAGCTCAGAATCCCGTAACAGAAGAAGAGCCAGCCCCAAAGAAGGAAAAGGCTAAGAGCGCTCCTGCTAAAGAAGTAGTGGAAGATAGTGCTCCAATAGTTGACGATACACCAATGTCTGGTGACATGGGCATGGACGACAACTTTGATGGCGGGTTCGATGGAGATCTAGATACGTTTGGTAGTGATGCCCCAAGCAATAATAAGAAATCAAGCGCGCCTGATTTCCACGATGAAATCGTGATGCCCAGTTCAGCCCCGCTAAACACAGCAAGCAATAATGCAGCTGTTGCAGGGGCGGTTGCTGGTGCTGCCTTAGGTGGAGCTGCTATGGGTGCAGCTATGGCTTCATCACATGATGATGAGGCTCAACAAGCATGGGATAATGCTGCTTCAAATGTTTCAAGCACCATTGATAAGTCCGCTTTAAATGCCGTAAATGATGACTGGGCTAATTCGTTAGACTCAAATGAGAATTCTGCCAGTCAAGTAGACTTAGGATCAGATACTGGCTTTGGCGATACTGCTTCTGGCGGCGGGTTCTCTGGTGCCGACGGTGGCTTTGGCGATTCTTCTGCTGACTCAGACTTTGGTTCTCCAGATGCTGGCGGTGGTTTTGGCGATTCTTCCGCTGATTCAGGCTTTGGTTCCCATGATGCTGGCAGTGGTTTTGGCGATTCTTCCGCTGATTCAGGCTTTGGTTCCCCTGATGCTGGCAGTGGTTTTGGCGATTCTTCCGCTGATTCAGGCTTTGGCTCTGATAGCTTTGGCGCTGACTCTTCTGATTTTTCCCAAGATTCTAGCGGTTTCGGCAATGATGCGGATAGTTTTGGTGATTCCTCAGGAGGCTTTGGAGATGACTCAGGTGGTTTCGGAGAAACTGGCGGGTTTGGCGATGATTTAGGCGGATTCTCGCAAGATTCTGCTGATTTTTCGGATAATTCAGGCGGATTTGGCGACGATTCTGGCTTTGGAGATGCTGGGTTTGGCGACGACTCTGGAGGGTTTGGTGACGACCTAGGAGGCGATGATGCCAAACAATTTGCTGCATCGATGCAAGGCGCAGGAGGGAATGCCTTCCCAAAAACTAATGCACTAGCCTCTCAAGAGGTCATACAGGCTAGTGCTAATCACGATGACCAAAGCAATTTATCCCCAGCACAAAATAATGCTGGGGACTCATTTGCGGTCAGCGGGGCTAGCAATTTAGACGATCAAGCTTTTAATGAGCAAGATCCATCTAACGTATCTTTAAATACAGCAACAAACAATCAATTTGGAGACTTAAATAGTCCTGCTGTAGAAGGTAATGGTTTAGAGGGTCTAGACTTTGGTAAATTAGCTGATGAAATAGATCATCCAGACAACCACGCTCAAACAAACCTTGATCAAAACAACCAAGCACCAGCTTCAACTGTTGTAAATGCTGGCTTAGGACGTGATCCACAAGAGCAGGGCCCTAAGGACGGTTTTGCCCAAAATTCCGCTGACCAATTCGATTTTAATGCCGATTCAGGCAATAGTTCCGACAAGGGTGATGCTACCTTTGGCGGCGACGATCTATCCTTTAATGCAGATCCAGCTAATAATATTGATTTTGGCTCTTTAGCAAATGAACTTGATGGATCTGATAATACTCAATCTTTAGACAATCTTGACCAAAGCGCCCCTCAAACAGAAAGTGGCAATGCAGGCGACCTACCAGAGGACTCATTGTATGACTCTGACAATAGCCTATTTGGTTTTGATAGTGATGCTAATGCTGACGGCCTTTCAACTCCAGAACAAAGCTCTGGCAGTGAGAGTTCTACAACTGAATTAACCGACCATACCCAAGAGCAAGCCCCAGCTACAGCTGAGGACACTTCTTTTGACTCCTTAGGTAGTGACGATTCTGACCTAGCCGCTGGCTTTGATACTCCATCTGGCAACAGTTCTTTTGACTCCTTAGGTAGTGACGATTCAGACTTAGCCTCAGGCTTTGATACTCCATCTGGCAACAGTTCTTTTGACTCCTTAGGTAGCGACGATTCAGACTTAGCCTCTGGCTTTGATACTCCTTCTGGAGACACTTCTTTTGACTCCTTAGGTAGTGACGATTCAGACTTAGCCTCTGGCTTTGACACACCTGAGTTAGATCAGTCTGGTGATATGGACTTTGGCTCTTTAGCTAATGAGCTTGATAGCCCTAATAGCAGTAGCGATGAACTCACAGAGCCAGAAAATAGCGCTTTTACTGATCTTAATTCCCAAGAGCAACAAGAAGATGCTTTACCTCTTGATGCTCAGGATGCTGCTGAGGTATTTAATACCCCAGAAGATACTTTTAGCAACAATGATCTTGCTAGCACAGAAATTCCTGGTAGTGAAACTGCAGATGAACAGGAGTTACCTGCTTTAGACGCTGGTCTTAGCAACTTAACTGCTAATACTCAGCCTAAAGAAGACTCTAATTTCGATTCCTTAGGGGATGAGGCCAGTGACCTAGCATCTGCTTTAGGCCAAGAGCCAAGCAATCAAATCGATAACAATACTGTTTTTGATGAGCCACCAAGCGAGCTTGATGAATTATCTAATACCTTTAATTTAGACAATGAGCACGTAGCAGATCTCGAAAAAGAAGCTACCCCTCAAACCGCTACCGAAGAGGCAAAGGACTTAGCCGATGTGCTAGGAACCTCTTTGGATGATGCTAATTTAAAGGATCCTAGTGAGCTTGAGAACAATCCTTTTGAAAGCTTAACTACTCCAGAACAGCAAGATGTTGCTCAGGACACTCAAAAGAATGCTAAGAGCGAAGAGCAGCCAGAAAGTGAGCCACAAAAGGATGTTCAGAGTGATATTTTCACAAGTGAGCCACAAAGTGATAAGGACTCTACTGCTCTTGAAAATACCGAGCCATCACACCCATTTAGCTTGTCCGACATGGGTAGTGCTGAGTATCCTTTCATTATGGATGATAACAACGACCAAAGAGGCACTTGGGATACAGGCCCTGTAGGCGAAGCCCAAGGTAATATGGCCGATGATTTTGCTCGTTTTGCCCAAAATTTAGATAATCCAGAAGCCCAAAACGACTTTAAGACTAATTTTGAGCCAAGCGCAGCTAATGAGAATGCTCCAATTGATCTTATTTATCCAGATGAATTTGGCTTAGGCAAGGATGACGAAAACTTATCTGCCTTATTAGCTGAAGAGCAGGGTGAAAGCGCTGATGTTCACGGCTTTGGTCGTTTAGATGACGACATTCCAAGCTCTGGTGATTCAGTAGACCTCATTATGCCTTCTGGCGAGGAAATGGCTGCCAATGGCAAAAATAACGACTCTATATTTGATTTAGATGAAAGTAATGACATCTTGGACAAGATGGACTTTACTAATCAAGATCATAATATGTTTGATGAAATGGAAGATACCCACTTCTCTCTTGACCCTAATGCACCAATGGGTCACGAGCAAGCTTCAAGTGATACTTCTAATTTATCCGAGCAGCCAGAAAGTGATGCTAATACTACAGGTAATAACACCTTAGAGCATAGCGAAGGCGATAGTGGAGATGAAACTGCCAAGCAGCTTTTTGCCGAAGATGGCAAGGATATAGCCTCTTTAATGGGTGATGATTTCCGTGGACTTGATCATATCGATGATAACAAACACGATAACATCGAGGATGAGTCCAATGATATTGTTATGCCTAACCCAGAAGCTATGGAGCCTCCACACGAAAGCTTAACCGATGTGGACAGCGCTATGGACTCTTTAGACCATATGGATCTAAATAAAATGTCCAGCGATGCCTTAATTGATGAGGCTTTAGACACTCCAAATGCTAATAATTTAGAGGCCGCTAGCCAGGATGCTACCCCTCAAGAGCCAAGCACAACTCTAGAAAGTGTTACAGAGGCTCCTGAGCCTATTGCTACTAGTGAGCAACCACAAGCAAATACTAGTGAAACTCTAGAAACAGAGCCTAGCAGTGAGGACTTACTAACTAATAATGATTTATTAGCAGAAGACCCTACTAAAGAAATCCCTCAGGATTTCCAAGGTATTGATCATATTGATGACAATCACCATGACAATATTGAGGATGACTCCAATGATATTGTTATGCCAAGTTTAGAGGCCTTACAACCTCCTCATGAAAGCTTGGATAACGTTGAGGATGCTATTGATTCTGTAAATCACATGGACTTAAACAATATGTCCAGCGACGATTTAATTAATGAATCTTTAGACCAAGAGCAAACTAATAATCAGGACAATTCAGAGCAGTCTCCGGAATGCCCCGGCAGACCGGCCCACAGCCGTGAGGGCGGCACAGATAATCAGCTACCAGATACCTCTGATGACATGATTTTCCCTGATTTTGATAAAGCTCAAGACAGCGGTGCCTCTATGCTGGATGGGGTAGAAGATGCTCTTAACTCCATCGATACCATGGATTTAGGTGATCTTTCTAGCTGTCCTGTTGACTTTGGAACTGAGCCTACTGCACAAAATACTAACCAGCATGTCTCAAGCTCCAATGATAGTAAGTTAAAAGAAGAGCCTCTTCCTGAGCAAGACAGTGCCCCAGCAGAGCTTATTAACCCAAGCACTATTGAGGAAGTTGCTCCACAAGCTGAGGATCTTGCTGATTTCCGTGGTTTGGACTCAATTGATGAAAACCATCACGATAACATTGATGATGAAGCTAATGACTACATTGTTCCAACCCCAGAGGAAATGCAATCAAAGGCTCCTAGTGCTATTGATGAGCAAGTAGAAGGTCTGGATAAAGCTTTAGATAATATTGATTTAGACCATATTTCTAATGACGACTTGTTAGAAGAGCCTGTCATTTCTGAGCCTATTTCACAGAGCACTGACTCTAGCGACACCGTAGAAAATGCTGCTAGTGACGAGCAAAGTGAGATTTATCCAGAAAGAATTGATACTGGCGAAGAAACTTTTGATTTAGGTAACGCTAATGACAGCCAAGAGCCATCTAGCGATACTCAAAATGAAGAAACAGTAGCACCAGCCTCTGATTATGAGACTGAGTTGGCTCATGAAATCGAAGAACCATATTTAGATGGCTCTAAGATAGAAGATGCTCAAATTGTTAGTGAAAATAACCAAAACCCAGATATTTCCACTAATGAAAAGAGCTCTGATAATTACGAACTTGGCTCTAGTGACATCGACTTTAAAGATTTAGTTAAAGATGCCCAAACTCAAGGCTTAGATGAAGTAAATGAAAGCCCTGAGGATGAAATTCCAAGTTTAGATGATGAGTTCTCTACTGTTGAAAAACCAGAGGTTTTCGAGCCTAGTGACTTTACATCTGATGGTGGGCAAGCCATTGAGGACAGTGGTTCCTTTATTGAAGAACCTATGTCTCAAGATACCCAAAGCAGTATTCTCAATGAGCCAGAAATGGAACTTGAGCCTTTAGTTGGTAATAATTTTGCCGAACTATATGACTCCAATCCTAATGAAATAAGCCCAGATTTTGAGAATCAGCCAGAGGAGAGTACAGGTACTCAAACTGAACACCTAACTGACAGCCCATTTAACTCTGAAATGGAGTTAGAACCTTTAGTTAGCAATGACTTTGCCGATTTAAAGGGCATGACTGACAGTGGTGAGCATTTTGAAGAACCTACTGATACTGGTTTAGAAAGCCCAATAGCAGCAGACCAAAATGTGCCTAGCTCTTTTGATGCTGACAGCTCTGATGGCAATGACTCTTTTGAGTCTACTAATGAAGAGCCTCTTAGCGCTGGTACTCCTAGTGAAGAAGCCACTAGCGAAGCTGACTCTAGCGAAGCCGAATCTAGTCCATTTGAGCCAGAGGTAGAGCCTAGCAAGGATGATACTGCCGAAGCAGAATCTAGCCCATTTGAGCCAGAGGCAGAGCCTAGCAAGGATGAGACTGCCGAAGCCGAATCTAGCCCATTTGAGCCAGAGGTAGAGCCTAGCAAGGATGATACTGCCGAAGCTGAATCTAGCTCATTTGAGCCAGAGGCTGCAACTGGCGAGGCTGAGACAGGCGCAGATAAGATTGAGCCAGAACTTGATGGTACTGATAATAGTGACGAACCTTCTATGTGGTCGGTACCACATGATGAATTCGATATTTCCAATATATCAGGTTCAGATCTCAATGTTGGTCAAGAGGTTGATAGTACGCCAAATATTAGCGCTGATAGTACTGATAGTACCGACAGTGCCGATAGCACTAGTGAGGAACAGCTAAATTTACCTGAGGAGAATACTCTTGAGGAAGCTGGCTTTACTACCAATAATTTCGACAATGATACTGCTGACAATGACTTAGCTAACGCTGATAACTTAGGAGCAGAAGGCTTTGGTAGCTTTGAACCAAAGTTAGATAGCTCTAACAGCCATGATGATACTCTAAGTTCAGGTAGCGACAGCCAGATAACCTCTGGCGATATGTTAGACATGGAGCCTCCTAACTTTGAGGTTGGTAATGCTGATGATGCCCTACTGGACTCACGTATTGACGGCTCTGATGCGCTAGCAGATATGCTCTCAGATGTCCCTGCTGACATACCTGAGGTAATTGTTCAGCAATCAGGCTCTAAATTGCATGCCCAAAATGCTACTGGCGAGCATGACTTATCTAATGGTGCTAATAATTTACCAGACGGTTTGTCACTTGATCAGGACACTAATGTTGATACTAATCAATTCGATTTTGCTGATTTTGATAGCGACGACCAAGATGAGCAAGACGAAAACCTAGTATCCGACATGATGAATGGCGAGCACCAAGGCTTTAATTTAGACAAAGAGCAAGCATTAGCCGATAATGACCGCTTTGTTGAGGATATGGTAGGCGATGATAACCTTGATTTTGAAGGCAGCAACCTGGATAGTTTCGGCACTCAAAACGAGGAAGACCCGTTTTTACAAAATGATGATTTTGGCAGCTTTACTGACTTGCCAGGATTTGACGAAAGCACCTTTGACGACGATAAAAGTCCCAATGGCCTAGCTTTCGATGACGACTTCTTCAACACAGACGCTAATAAGAACTAATTTTTTGAGGTGGCTTAGGCCACCTCTTTTATTTTTTGCAGTTAAAATAAAGGCTCTACTCTTTTCCTTTCACCTTTTATTAGAGATTAAGCTATGAGTGAACTTACCTGGCAAAGATGTATGGGCTTATCAAATGAGTTCTTAGTACCATTAAATGAGCGCCTTATGTGCTTACCTCAGGCTAAAGAGGCTTTTATTAATTTACAAGCACATGCTAAAAAATTTGGCTTTGACCTACAAGCTTGCTCTGCCTTTCGCTCTTTTGAAGCACAAGCTACTATTTTTAATGCTAAATTTACTGGCCAAAGAGTAATCTTAGATAAAAATGAACAGCCTCTATCCCCTATTCCTAGCGACCCTGTAGAACGCATTAAAGCTATTTTATTATTCTCTGCAATGCCAGGATTTTCACGCCATCATTTTGGTAGTGATTTAGACGTATACGCTCCTAATAAGTTACCCGCTGGACAAAAATTAGAGCTTACCTATCGTGAATATCTTCCTAATTCTTACTTTTATGAATTTGGATGTTATTTAAAAGAAAACTTGTCCTTATTTGGTTTTAGTAACCCATATTTAAATGCAGAAACTAGCACTTCTCAGGTGGTAGCTATTGGAATAGAACCTTGGCATATTTCCCACCTTGAAAGTGCCCAAGCCTATATTACTAATTTTGATTATGAGCAAGCCGTCAATTATTTAGCACACAGTAATTTGCTCCTTATGTAAAGGAGGTTATGACTTTTAAGCAAGCTGATGCCATGCTTAAACTTACCTCTAACCAATAATTGCAACTAATTATCAACTACCAATGAAGAGCTAATTATAGTGCTTTAATATTGATTGTAATGAATGCTCTACAATTATCTCTTGCTGCTTTGTTAGTAGCAGCCTCCTGCGCTGTTGTAGCTGCTCCCCATCAGAATTATTACTGTCCATAAGGCTACAACAACGCTGACTGTCAACGCTACAACGACCAAAGAGCAAAACCACGCTACCACAGCAATAGACATTTAAACTACCATAATGGCGGCCATAGAATGAGCTACTGCCGCTAGGCCTTATTGGTAATTTTACTTTCCCCCTTATAAGGCTAACTAATGAGGTTAGCTCCTAGGAATATTGCATCACGCTACAAATTCCTGTTGTTTATCGCAATCGCTAATACAAACCTAATTTTGCTAACGTAATATTAAATTCATAAGCCATCTATTGTAGTTGCATTTTAGTGTCATTATTGGAGTATTAGTGTTTCACTCGCACTACAGATTTTTTCAATTTACTAGTTTTTAATAATAGTTTGGCAACTAAAACCTTCGTATTCACAGCATTTGTTTCTTTGTTTGTCTCTAACTTGGAATTTTATTATGAAAGCTCTTAAATTATATTTAGCTGCCATACTTGCAGCATCATCTTTTGCAGTTTTTGCCGCCGATACCCCAGCTCCAGCACAAACTATCGCAGTTGTTCCACCAGCTCAAACTTCTACCACAACCAACGCACCAGCTCCTAACAAGGTAGTAGTAATCGATGGTCAAGAATACTATTGCCCTCGTGGTTTTGAAGTTAATGACTGCCCTCGTTTAAATGGCGAAAGACCATTACCTCCACGCCACCACGGCATGGCTCCACACCACTCTAGAATGGGCATGGCCCCTGATGCTGGCATGGGCCCTGGCGCAGGCGCAGGTGCAGGCATGGGTATGGGCGCTGGCTATGCATTAAATGCAGATCACTTTGCCCCAGGCCCTCACCATACTGCTCATTTACGCCCTCACAGAGGCCCAGGCCTTAACAAAGTAATGAATACCTACTGCCCACACCACCAAACTCTATTAGGTGATTGTTTGGGTGATGATTTTGAAAAGACCTTTAAGGCTGACTTTGATCAATTACAGGCCTTAAAAGATCAAGTATTCATTAAAAATCAAATATTAAAGGCTCGTGTTGCTGATGGTGATAGTGCTAGTGCTATTACCAAATATGCTCAGGATGTAAATAATGCCAAAAAGGCACATCGTGAGGCCCGCTATGCACTTGACCAAAAGATTAGAGCCTATGTACAAGCTCACTTTGATCAAGGCTTAGAGCAAAAATAATCGATTAATTAACTTCGACAATACTTAATACTAAAGCCCTAGTGAGCAATCATTAGGGCTTTTCTTTGCTACGCTCAATCTCACCAACCTTTCAGTCCATACGTGTGCTCTTTACTAGCTAAACCTCTCTTGATTAAGCCTAAACAACCTTATCGCTTATCGCCTACAAAATAAGATACGACTGAACATACTAGAACAACAACCAGCCTGACTGCCTAGTATTGCAATAGTAAAAGCGCACACTGATACTTGCTTTATGGTTCTTGCAGGAAGCCATAATAAGTAAAAAATTCTAAAGAAATTTGCTATACATTACGCAATAACAGCTACTTTTACAGCGCTACGCCCTATTATTGCTCTTTATCTATGGTTGAATTAGCTTTGTGAACTTAGGATAGCCAAGCTTGAGAGGGGGTAGCTTGGTAGCTTGGAATGGCTGAGCTTGAGAGGGATTAGCTTTAGTAGCTTATGGTTTGCTTCATTATTTTTGGGATGGAAGTGACATTTGCTCTGAGCACAGAGCTAATTTTTATTGATTTTATGAGGCGGAAGTTTTTGCAAATTTAGCAAAATAGATAGGCTTTTCCCCAAAAAAAAGGGATACCAGATAGTTGGCATCCCTTTTTAAGGTTTGGCTAAATTGAGCCCTATTAAGGGCTAAAAGTTAAATTATGACTCTGCAGAAGCTTGAACTTGCTCTGCGGCTTTTTGTACCTGACGGGAAATAGCGTCGGTATCGATACGCTTAAAGGTTAAGTCTTCCTTATTAAGCTGTGACTCATCTAAGGTAAAGAAGTCTAACTCACTTAATAAGCCATCGATAAGGTTGGTACAGTAAGTTGCCACGTTAGAGGCATTGCTTGCAACGTCAACAGACTGCTGGGCCATTTCTGAGATGCCTTGCATGTTATTAGAAATCTCAGAGGTAGCATTAATTTGCTCTTCAGCAGCAGAGGCAATTTGAATAATCTGATCGTTAACATTGTTAACAGAATCACGAATACAACCTAAAGTATTCTCAAGATCAGATGCTTCCTCAGCAACTAAGTTCATTTGCTCAACAGATTCGTTCATAGAGGTAGTTGCAGCCTCAGAATCAGCTTGTACACCAGCTACCATGGCAGAAATTTCCTTGGTAGAGGCAGCAGTACGGCTAGCAAGGGCACGAACTTCATCAGCTACCACGGCAAAGCCACGACCAGCCTCACCAGCACGAGCAGCCTCAATAGCAGCGTTTAAAGCTAGTAAGTTAGTTTGAGCAGCAATATCTTCAATAGTACCTACGATAGAACCAATCTTTTGAGATTGCTCGGCAAGCTTAATAACCTTATCAGCGTCAGAGCGAGTGTTTTCAGCCTGCTCTTTAATTCTAATTACAGTTGCTCTTACCTTCTCTACGCCCTTATTGGTCTCAACACGAGCGCTCTCTGAGGTGCTTTGAGCATTGTGACAGTTCTTAGCAATATCAGAAGTAGTAGATACCATCTCATCAGAAGCAGCTGCTACTGTTAGAGCACGGCTTTCAGTGTCCTGAGCACCAGTAATAACAGCATTAGATGCAGTGTTTAAGGTTTGAGAGCTAGTATTTAATGACTCAGAAATAGCAATGGTACGGGCTACAGCACGGTTTAAAGTATGAGCAATATCCTTAAAGCATCTATAGATACGGCCAATTTCATCATCATGGATCTGATCTTGATCAATTTTAATATTGAAATTACCATGCTCAATTAACTTGGCGTACTCTAAGATGTTTAAAGTGCTACCGACAATATATTTAGATAATAAAGTAGCAAAAATAACAGCCACAATTGTACCAATTAGGGTTAATACCACAGTAGTATAAATGTGGTGAGTCATGTCTAATTGAATAACATAATCAGTTACTTCATTAGCATAGGAATAAATAAGATTAGATATATTTCTATTTGCTGATGAGGAATAAGGTAATACTTCCTTTAAGAATACCTTATCAGCCTCTTCATAACGACCAGCCTCTAATAAAGTCTTAAATTGAGTGTTTTCAATAGAGCGCACTAAATTATTTAAATCGTTAATACAAGCATTAGTAAGATCATTAAAGCGTCCCATTGGGAGACCTTTTTGCACACGCTCAGATAAAGCATGAGTCTTTTCTAAGCCTGCTCTTACTAAGGAAGGACTTGGAGCAACTTGTAACTCGTGCAACCAAGAGTGAACCTCTCCATAGGCTACATTAACCTCAAATACATCTGCGACATCCTCAGTAATAAGGTGACGAATTTCTTTACCTACCTCAGAGGAATTCATCATGGAATAAATGGCCATAGAGGCAACAGATAAGGCTACAAAAATTACGAAGCCAAAGCCTGCCATCATTTTTCCTTTGATGCCAAGTTGCTTAAACATAGAAGCTCCTAGATTGTTTTTAGAACATACGCTCTAATTTGCCAAACACATAAATCACCCTTAGCAAAGCCAGACACAGCTTGCTAACAGCTTGATAAAAGTTCTACAGCTTATGCTGTATTTGCTCATATGAGCATTAAAATAAAGAAATCTATTCTGATGGGTTGAATTTGTTTGATATAAGCAAAATTACTTTCAATTAATCCTTATGCAGCTATAGATGCTAAGGTTTAGACACCATATTATATATGTATTTATTGCTTATTGATACAACCTACTTCCCCGATTTTAATATAGGGTAACACCATAGTAAAGACATAGGCCGT
>OGPO01000666.1_pt1 | contig 27067 bp, 20 predicted proteins | sample 1553041 | NCBI WGS metagenome assembly OGPO01 (sample SAMEA2580281, study PRJEB22360) | human gut metagenome | biome: human gut; feature: human-associated habitat; material: faeces | place: Denmark | collected 2008/2010 | reverse complement strand
ACCCACTGGTCCCAAACCAGTTGCGCTACCGGACTGCGCTAATCACCGACGGCGCTCATTATAATTAGAGGCCTATACCTTGTCAACAAAAATTTTGCAAAAAGTTAATTAAATTTTTACCCTAGGCCTACTATTTTAGTAAATCTCGCTTATTTTAGGCTTTTGTTAAGCTTTCACTAATAAATTATCTAAACCTTGCTCATCCAATGCCAGACAGGTATCACCCTTAGCTACTTTTGCTATTACAGGAATTTTGGTCATAGCCTCAATCATGCGCACATTATCAACATGCATAGCATTGTGCTCATCATAGTTATTAATAATTACTGAAACATCTTTTAGGTTAAAACCTTCGGCCTTTAAACTAGTAAGTGTCATAACTACATTATTAATACATCCTAATACAGCATCACCCACTACTACTATGCTAAGGCCATATTGAGTGCTTAGCATTTTCATAAAGTCAGCAATAGTGTAGCGCCCCTGCTCAACACAGCTCATCATGGCAGATGCATGGTTGTGCTCTAGGCTTTGCTCGTGCTTTTGAGTGAGCTCCTGCTCTAACGGCTCATGGTTCCAGCATAAAGGACAATAAATACCACCACTACCTTCTAATACTGTAAGTTGACTATGGTCAGATACCTGTAAAAAGTCATGTTGAATTTTACTAATAGAAATAGGCTCAGAACCTTGATGTTGCTGAGCTAAATGTGGCGATACAGCCTCTTGATATAAATATGAGGTCAAGCTATTGAGATCTTGGCCTAAGTGGGCGAAGTTATTGATATATCCTGCATCAGACTCTTCAATACAATCAGCTCCACTAATAGCGGCCTTATAGTAGCCAACTGAGCGTTCTAATAAGCTATGGTCATGATCAAGGCTATAGCACTCCTCGATATGTGACTTTAATGCTTTGCATAACAAAGCTGTCACATAGGTCTTACCCACATCAGTGCCAGTGCCTGTTACAAAAATGGGACGAAACTTAACTTGATTAGACATGAAAATACCTTTTAGCAGCAATACTGCTCCAAAAACAAATTAGCTCTCAATATCTTATTACTACAGACGATTGGTTAGCTCTCTAACTTTACCTACCTCAAAGTAGAACACTTAGGAGCTCTCCTGTTTATTGACCTTTGTATGGCCAAAAATAGATTATAGTGGTTTTAGCACTAAATTAACTATTATTTGCTATGTTGTTTAGAGCTAATGGCATAAGCAAGACGACACAATGTGAAATGTCTGGTCACTATTAATAAGCAGTCTGCTATTTGCTGGGATTATAGAGCGCTAGTGCGTGTTTGCTGATAAGGTTAACTCCACCTATTAGATAAGTAAGCTTATAAGGCTATAGCTTATTGTTTTGCCTTGTAAAGTAGCGCTCAAAGCTCTTAAAAAGAAAGGCTTAGGTGCTTTTGTTGGTTGGTGAATTAGAAAAACAAAAGCCCAGGTTTTTAGGCCTGGGCTGGGGCTTGAAGTGAAGCTTAAGCTATGGGGCTATCTTTACTTCATGAAAACAAAATAAACAGCTGCTACTAAGCACAAGAATGCTGCAATGTGGTTCCATTGGAAAGCAGTACCCTTGAACATGATGGTCACAATACCTGTAAAGACCACAAGAGATACTACCTCTTGAATTACCTTTAATTGGATAATGTTAAAAGGGCCGCCTTGATCGGCAATGCCTAAGCGATTGGCAGGTACTTGGCACATGTACTCAAATAGAGCAATGCCCCAAGAAAAGAGGATAATTAATAATAAAGGCCAATCTTTACTAATTCCTGTTTGGGATAATTTTAAGTGACCGTACCAAGCAAAAGTCATGAAAACGTTGGATAAGATAAGCAAAAGAACGGAATATACGCCTTGCATTTTTAAAGCTCTTCTACGATGAACAAAACAACTACTATAAACTAGCAACTTTTGTTCAAAGGCTAGTTAGTTAAAAGACCAAGAATAGACAGCAACGGTAGGATTAGGGCTTAGGTGTTATCTTGTGGATCAAAGTAATATACATAGTAAGTACGCAGTAAACTTTCTCAGAAATTGAGTTTAGCTCAGCACAAGGAAACTGTCAGTCTCACAAAAGGTAAGAGCACGTAAGTTTGAATTGATAATTTCCTAAACCATATTATGACCATATCAACTATGATCTGGCTCACAATATTATATATTTATACCTAACTTAGCAAGCTGTTTTTGAGCTGTAATCTTGCATTTTTATCGCATTTGTCAATCACTATATTTTCTAATACCAGATTGCTCTTATTTACCTGAAAACTCTGGTCTTGATAATTCCTTTTAACCTCAACTCCCTCCCCGCTAAAGCCCACTATTTTTTGCTTTTAATCGTATAAGTGCTGCTAAGTTTCCGCTTATAGGTACTTAACAGCCTACTAAAAAGCATCTAAAGCAAATGAATTACCAACACTCTCCTACAGAGAGCCATAATACAACTAAAGGTCAAGCTTAAGTTTGTACTCTTGCCTATATCCTATGGAATCAGACCACTGTCCTCTAGCTTGTGCTGCGGTGTGGACTATAGCTTGCGCTGCAATGAATGCTATGGCCATGGATTTAGCTTTGAGCTAAGTACTGGCCAAGAGGAGCCATAAGGTGCGCTCTTAAAAGATAGTGGGAGGCTAGCGCTTGGGCTTGGGTTTGGGGGTTAGTTTTGCTGTGCATTTTTGTTTTGAGGTCGGTCTTCTTCTTCGTTTTTGGCTAGAGGGGCGATGTTGGGTTTGGGGCAAAATTTGAGGTTTTGCTTAAATATGCACAACAGACAGGCACAAACGGGCGTTTTTGCGCACTATAATCGCACAATGACTTTTTTTGCGTTAATTTTTTGTGCAATAACTTTTGTAGATAGCTTGATGGGCTAATATGAATCCATCAAATTTATCAAACCAAAGCACCACGCTATGTTACTTGAACATAAGTAGCCTGCTTTATGTTTCTTAATACCTCTTGGTTGTCATCAGACCTAGCCTATCGGCAAAGATGATCTGTCAATGATGATTGGGATTGATGTTATAAAACTCTAGCTACTTTCATGGCTCTCTTAATTCAAGTTTAACTTTGGTCAGACGTGGAGATGCTTTGAGTTAAAAGCTTACTAATTGATTTTTTACCAGTTTAGTGAAGTTTTTACTTAGTTTGGCTCACTTACCAAAAACTAGCTGAGATTTACCTTTTGAAGTTAGTAAACGCAAAATCACCTTAATTTTGTTTTTTTGGTATTGATGCTTCGGGGATTACCCATTTTGTCCCTGACTTTAAACTACTTTTTGGTAGTAGTGCGTTGGACTTAGATAACAAAATTGCTATTTGTTTGACTTGACTGCTTGATGGGTCTTATCAAACTGCGCTTAAGTTTGGAACGTATATCAAAACGTTTAATGCCGCATATCAAAACGGCGCAGCTTAAGTTAGTTAATGAGTTTACCTGCTAGCAATTTTGCTTGTCTTTGTTATGACCTTATTATTGAGTAGTAGACCTTAAAGATGGCGTTTTATGAGCATAAGGAGCGAGTGCTTTTAAACTTAAGTAAAAACTCACTGAAAGTAAGCACTAATCTCATCAAGGTACATTAGAAATGGCGAATTATTTTAATTCTTTGAATTTACGTGAGCAATTAGCACAGTTAGGTTGCTGTGAATTTATGGATCGTTCCGAGTTTGCAGACGGTTGCAACTACCTCAAGGGTAAGAAGATTGTGATTGTCGGCTGCGGTGCTCAAGGTCTTAACCAAGGTCTAAATATGCGTGACTCTGGCCTTGATGTGTCCTATGCTCTACGTGCCGAGGCTATTTCTCAAAAGCGTCAGTCCTATGTTCGTGCTACCGAAAACGGCTTTAAAGTTGGTACCTATGAAGAACTTATTCCAAGCGCTGATTTAGTTGTTAACCTCACTCCAGATAAGCAACACTCAAATGTAGTAGCTGCAGTTATGCCTTTAATGAAGCAAGGCGCTGCTTTAGGCTACTCCCATGGTTTCAATATTGTTGAAGTAGGCGAGCAAATCCGTAAGGATATTACTGTTGTAATGATCGCTCCAAAGTCCCCAGGTACCGAAGTTCGTGAAGAGTACAAGAGAGGCTTTGGTGTTCCAACCTTATTAGCTGTTCACCCAGAAAATGACCCTGAGGGTAAGGGCTGGGCTATTGCTAAGGCTTGGGCTAGCGCCACTGGCGGTGATCGTGCAGGTTGCTTACGCTCCTCTTTCGTTGCAGAAGTTAAGTCTGACTTAATGGGTGAGCAAACCATTTTATGTGGTGTACTTCAGGCTGCCTCTATCTTGTCATATGATTTAATGACCTCTAAGGGTGTTGATTCTGCTTATGCATGTAAGCTCATTCAATACGGTTGGGAAACTATCTGTGAGGCCTTAAAGCAAGGCGGTATCTCTAACATGATGAACCGCTTATCAAATCCTGCTAAGTTACGTGCCTGTGCTATTGCTGACGAGTTAAAGTCTCGTATGGCTGATCTTTACTTAAAGCACATGGACGATATTGAGTCTGGTGAGTTCTCCCGTGTCATGATGGAAGACTGGGCCAATGACGATATCAAATTACACACTTGGCGTGACAACTATGCTAAGTCTGGTTTTGAGACCGCTCCAGCTTGCGATACTCCTATTAGCGAGCAAGAGTACTTTGACAAGGGTATCTTATTAGTAGCCTTCTGTAAGGCTGGTATTGAGCTTGCCTTTGAAACTATGACTAAGAGTGGCATTTACGCTGAATCAGCTTATTACGAGTCTCTTCATGAGCTCCCATTAATTGCCAACACCATTGCACGTCGTCGTTTATACGAAATGAATGTAGTTATTTCTGATACTGCTGAGTATGGTAACTACCTCTTTGCTAATGCAGCAATTCCTTTATTAAAGGACTACATTAACAGCCTTGATCTAGACGTAATTGGTAAGGGTCTATCTGGTGATAACGGTGTGGATAACTTGGCTCTTATTAAGGCTAACGACTCCATTTACAACCACCCAATTGAAGTGGTGGGACGTACCCTAAGATCCTATATGAAGGATATGAAAGAAATCTCGGTAGGTGATAAGTAATCCCCCATATCCTTCCCAGGCCTCAACAACAAAATAATAAGAGGCCACCTAAAAGACCCGAGATATCGGGTCTTTTTGTTTAGATCAAGCTGTCTTATAAGACTTATTAAAGCCTCATGCTTTATATGTAAATAATAATAGTCATATTTAGAACTTATCGAGGCAGCATTTTCCTTAGCCCAAATTCTAAACCTTAACCACGTAACAATATTGGTAATTAAACTCTTAATAACACTCTTCTTTACTCTTTATTTGTTATTAAAATTCTTAGGCTTTATCCAAGCTTAAATTCATTACCAAAGGATGATTAAGGTAAGTTGCAGGAGTATTACTCATGGCTAAAATGTCTGGTGCTCAACAATTAGTACGCACATTAGAAGACTTAGGTGTCGAGTATTTATTTGGTTACCCAGGTGGCGCTGTTATCGATATTTATGATGCTCTTCAGCATTCAGAAAAGATTAAACACGTATTATCCCGCCATGAGCAGGGTGCCTGTCATATGGCCGATGGTTATGCACGAGCCACTGGTAAAGTAGGCTGTGCCTTGGTAACCTCAGGCCCTGGTGCTACCAATGCTGTTACTGCTATTGCTACTGCCTATGCCGACTCCATTCCAATGGTAGTTTTAACAGGTCAGGTTGCTACTAGCTTAATTGGTACTGATGCTTTCCAAGAGGTTGATACTGTAGGTATTACCCGTCCTATAGTTAAGCATTCCTTCTTATGTAAGACTCCTCAGGATATTCCAAAGTTTGTACGTCAAGCTTTCTATATTGCCTCTACTGGCAAACCAGGCCCTGTAGTAGTCGATATTCCAAAAGATTGTGTAGGTTTTGCCTCTTACAATTCAGTCTTCCATCCATTAACCGATGATGACTTAAAGATGGTTACCTACAACCCAACTACTCAAGGTCACAAAGGACAAATCCGTCGTGCCGTAAAGCAAATTACTCGTGCTAGCCGTCCTATTGTCTTAGTTGGTGGTGGTGCTATTGTAGGCAACGCTTGTGATAACTTAGCTAAGTTTGTTGAGCGTTTTGACTTACCAGTAGCCTGCACTTTGATGGGCTTAGGAGCTTATCCTAAATCTAGCCCACGCTTCTTAGGCATGGTTGGTATGCACGGTACTTATCAGGCTAACAATGCCATGGCACAAAGCGACTTGATCTTTGCTATTGGCGCTCGCTTTGATGATCGTGTAACTAACAACGTTAAGAAGTTCTGTCCTAACGCTAAGGTTATTCACATTGATATTGACCCTTCTGCTATCTCTAAGATTATTGAGGCTGATTTACCTATCGTAGGTGATGCCAATACTATCTTAGGCCAAATCTTACAAATGGCTGACGAGATGGGCTCAGAGGGCGAAAAGGCTCAATTACAGCCTTGGTGGGACTATATAACTGGTCTCAAGCAATTTAATTGCTTATCTTATAAGAAGTCTGAGGATATTTGCCATCCAGCTCAAGTAATTGAAGCTATTTGCAAGGCCACTAAGGGCCGTGACGTAATTATTGCTACTGACGTAGGTCAGCACCAAATGTTCACTGCCTTATACTATGATTTTGAAAAGCCTCGTACCTTCTTAACCTCAGGTGGTTTAGGTACTATGGGTTATGGCTTCCCAGCAGCTATTGGCGCTAAGATTGCCAAGAGAGATACTGAGGTAATCTTAATTACTGGTGATGGTTCCTTCCAGATGAATATTCAGGAGTTATCTACCTGTTTAGAATATGGAGTACCAGTTAAGGTATTTATCTTGGACAACCATACTTTAGGCATGGTTCGCCAATGGCAAAATATGTTCTATCAAGGACGCATTACTCAGACTAACTTAAACTATAATCCTGACTTCGTTAAAGTAGCACAAGCCTATGGCCATAAAGGCTTTGTAGTAGGCAAGCCAAGCGAGCTGGAGTCCACTATTGAAAAAGCCTTAGCAATGAAGGATGATTTAGTTGTTGTTGACGTTATTTGTGAAACAGCAGCTAATGTATTACCAATGCAAAAGACTGCTGGTAGTATGGATGAGATGGTTCTTCCTAATACCGAAGATTCAGCTTGTAAATAAACTCCACTCACGGAGCAAGGTCATGCTCTTAGTTAAGAGCATGCTTTAACTACCTAGCATGATTGCTTTTAGAGGATAAAAGCAACATGTTTTAGCAAAGCAAGGATAGTTTTATGCGTCATTTGATTTCTATTTTGTTGGAAAATGAGACTGGTGCTTTGTCACGTGTAGTGGGCTTATTCTCTCAGCGTGGTTATAACATTGAAACCATTTCAGCTGCCCCTACTGAAAATCCACACATGTCTCGTATGACCATCTCCACTACTGGCGATGACATTGATATTGAGCAAATTAAGAAGCAAATTCACAAATTGGTAAATGTTCATACCGTTTCTGCTTTAGAGAGCGGTAAGTCAGAAGAAACCATGGAGCTGGAGTTAGCTTTCTTTAAGGTCAAGGCCAACACTAATGTCTTACGTGATAATGTCAAACGTATTAGTGACATTTTTGATGCCCGTATTGTTGATGTTTCTAGCGAGTCTTACACTGTTTGCTTAAGTGCAGGTCATGGCAAAATTAAGCGCCTTATGAATGCTTTACAAGACCAAACTGAGATTTTAGAAACAGTAAGCTCAGGTCTAGTAGCTGTAAGCCGTGGCCCTAAGGCTTTAGGCCACAAATAGAGCTTTCATCAGACAAACAACTACCTATCTTCAAAGCGGTTAGGCTCACGCCTATCCGCTTTGCTTGTTTGTAGACTCCCGAGAGCCCATCACCCCCAAAAAGGTTGCTTTAAATTAAAGCCACCACGTAATAAGGACACCAAGTAAGGCACACTCCCTTTGGTGAGGCATATTGTTCCTGATAAGAGCGCAAGAGCTCTTTAAAGGCACTGGCAGTTAAAGGCACATCACTAAGAGCGGTAACACCTGTATCTTTTAGATGCCTAAATAAGGCTAAGGATGACTCAAAGTATTGCTCATGGGAGCTAAAGTACACCTGATAATCGATAGTACTATTGTCTAATGCCCTAATAACTTGCTCTTTGGTTAAATAGTTGAGGCTCACCCCTGTAAGCTTCTTAATCTGAGCAAAATTACCCTCATAAAATGAGGAAAAGGCAATTAAACGCCCGCCCCTAGTACCAGATCTAGCACCAGTGCCAGCGCTAGCGCTAGCACTAGCAGCAACATGAGACTTAGACTTACCATTGACCAAAGCTATATCTTGATTTTTAACAAAACCAGCTAGGTGCTTTAAAGAACTTTCTAAATCATGAAACCACTGGAAAGTAGCATTGCTAACTAAGATATCAAAAGGCTGAGCTAGCTCTTGCTTAGTATTATCAAGCTCCAAAGCATTGCCACAAATAGCGCTAATAGCAATATTAAAAGCAGGATCTTGCTTTTGCAAACTATGTAAAGACGCTAGATTTTTCTCTATCATGCAGCTACTTAAGTCATTTAAGCACAGCTCATTGACTTTAAAGTTATGCAACAAGATCTTGGTAAAATTGCCTGGGCCACAGCCAATTTCCAACACCCTATTAAATACCGCAGCCTCTTTTTTAGCACTCCCTACCTCAAGTGCAGTGCTTTGTAAGGCGTTATCAGCTACCGCCGCTTCTGCTCCTGACACCAATACTGCCTTTTTATTAGTATCAGTATTTGCTATTAAGCTCTCAGTGCTATGAGCTGCTAGTGTGTACTTAGCACTTGAACTTAAGGACAATTTATCCTCATAGAGACTATAGTCAGCCTTTCCTAAAGCTAAGCTTAAATAGGAGCAGAGCTCTTGAGCCATAATATTTTGCATGTAAGCTTGCTGCTCGTAGGTATGAGCCGCTTTACTAAAAGAGCGCTTAAGCAAGCTAAGATTAATAGCCATGGTACTAGCTAACTCTCTTATGAACAGGGCACATCATAAGATCTCGAATTAAAGCAGGACATAAATGAGGGCCATAGAAAGTATGGAGGGCAAAGCCTGCGCCTGCACCTGCTACAGTGCCTGCGCCTGGGCCTGTACCAGTGGCTGAGGCTGGGGCAGTAGCTGGGCCTGAGCTTGGGGCCTCTAAAGAGGCAATGACATTTAGGCGCATGAGAGCATAATCAGTCCAATAATGGTATTGGGCTGCACTAGGGATAATTTTATCGCCTAAAGCTACATAGGCCTCATCAAAGATGAGAGGGCTTGATGGGAGCTCGTTAATAGGCTCATAAATAGGATCAGTGTCTTGAGCCTTGGTAAGCTCAAGATAAGGCATAAGCTTGAGCTCGCACTTAAAATCATCAAGATTACGTAAAGAGCGCACAGTGTCGATTAAGGCCCTATCCTCATTAGAGCATAAAGATAATTCGTGCTCTTGAGGAGCTTCAACACTTTGTACGCCAATTTCTAAGGCCTGAGCATAGGCGCACATGTTTTTAACAAATTGCTTATGCATCACGCTACTAAAGCGCTCTAAAGTAGTGTCATAAGCCTTGGGATCAATACCATAATTAAGATCGACGCTTGGTACGGTACCGTTTAAAGCCACCGCATAGCTAATTTTGGATGCAAACTTAGGCAATAACTCACATAGAGCACGCACTAGACGTACACCAAAGCTCCAAGCTACCACTTCAATGGATTGATATTGTTCAATAATATCCTCTAAAGGTTTGGTATCGATTAAGCTTGCCTCAAAGGCGCTAGCACTCTCTACTAAAGTTGCATCAACCCCTTTGCTATAGTGACTAATCACATAACAATCATGATCACAAGCGCCATCATAATCTTGGATATTAGTTAAGCTAGCTTGCTTAAGTACTGGGCCATAGACCTTTTTATTAGTTACTACTACAGGTGCCTTTAAATTGCACTTGATAAGCTCACTAATAACCTGTCCATCTTGACTAAAGCCTGCAAAAAACAAACGAGCAGTATTATGCTTGACCTGATCTGAGAATGAAACTTGAAGCTTAATAATATCCATTGACTTAATTTACCATGAATTAGCGAGAATGCCTCCGCCTACGCTCAAGCGAAGCGGGGCATGAATCGCATACATTAGCAAGACTGCCCATACGAGCTTATACGCAAGCTTTAGCTTGCACCATCACTTGTGCTGCCCCACTTACGCCTGTGCTAGGCTTAGCTTAAAGATGCTATCAAGGCCCTATCATGAGGCCCAGGGTGCTAAGCGCTGGCGCTACTAGCGCTGCTAGCGCTAGCGCTGGGCCTAAGCGCAAGGCGCTTGAGCTTGGGCGTAGCGGTTTTAGCTCTTGGCATCGACAAAGAGGTGGCGATAGCGCTTGATGACCTTGGTGATAAGATCTAAATCGTCCACTCTTAAGTTGCAATTAAGGCTTAGTCGTAAGCGGGCCATATTTTGTGGCACTGTAGGGTGACGTATAGGCAGAGCTAAGAGGCCAAAATGCTTAAAGACATCACAAGCTTGGAGTGCTTTTTGGCTATCACCAGTGATCAAAGGTTGAATTTGGCTTTCAGAAGGACTAATACCTAGTTCTAAGAGATTATTATGGAAATAATCGCAAATCTTCTTTAAGTAGTCACGCTTATACTTCATAGAGCCATTGCTCATTAAGCCTACTACGTATAAGGAGAAAGTAACATTAACAGGTGGTAAGGCAGTTGCAAAGATTAATGGTCGCATGAAATTTACCAAATAATCTTTTACTTCTTTGGAGCAAACTAAAAAGGCACCATAAGAGCCTATAGCCTTTGATAAGGTGGCCATTAAGAAGTCCACTTTATCTACAATATTTAACTCTTGGCACAGACCTAAGCCATCCTCACCTAAAAGACCAAAACTATGAGCCTCGTCGACATAAATGAGTACATTATCATAGCGCTCTTTTAGCGCTACTATTTCTTTTAACTTTGCTCTATCGCCATCCATGCTAAAAATAGATTCAGTCACAATGACAATATTTTCATAATCTTGATGGTATTTTTCTAACAAGGACTCTAAATGCTCCATATCATTATGGGCATAACGTAAGCTCTTGGCCTTGCTATTTAACATACCGTCAATAATAGAGGCATGAGACAACTTATCTACTAATAGCAAATCATTTTTAGTAAATAAGGTAGATAAAATACCTAAATTAGCATCAAAGCCTGAATTTAAATATAAGCACTCGCGCTCATAAGTAGCTGCTTTTATCTCGCAACTGACATGCTCATCATGACCTTTATGGCCTTTATGGCCGTCTTTATGCTTACCTTTGCATTTAGACTTACTTTCATGTTTGTCATTATGGTAAAGCTCTAAATTAGGGTAAAGCTCACTATCTTGGCTCTTATGGGACGAGTTTTTAGCCCAAGAGCCTGATTGTAAATCAGCTTTTAACTTAGCCTCATCGACACAAGGGCCAAAAGTTTGATTACTAAAGATACAGCGATTATATAAAGAGGCTACCAATTCTTCAAAATAGGCAAAAGAATAATGGTTGCCTGTTAATAAACGTGAACCTGTTGAACCACCACCTACAGTTCTTAATAAAAACTTACCAGCAAAATCACTACCTGTACTAGCGGTGCTAGTATCTGTCATAGTTTCAATAAAGGTGGATAAAAAGTTGATATCACGAGCAATTCCTAAATAATCATTACTTGATAAATCAATGTAACGAGTATGATCAAGAACAATATTGTCATCGCTAAATTGCACCATAGGCAGCTCACGTAAATTGCCTGCCTCTTTACGTGCTTTTAGTTCAGTTCTTAATCTTTGATAAAATTGCATGCTCACGGCTCATGTTCCTTTAAGGATAATGCACTGATATAAGAAAGTTGTGATCTACTTGTATCCTAACTTTATTATGATTCTATGTGAAAAAACAACCTTTAATCAATTGATATTTAATCCATGCTCATTAATCTCTTGAGAGATAAAAGCAACAAAGCCCCTTCATAGGGCCTATAGAACAAGGCTGTGATAATATGTTGTCTCCATTTTTGTTAAAGGACAATTATTGATGGTTAATACAACTAATGTAGCATCTACTACTCAATCCTCCTTACATAACTGCTCTTGCCATCACGAGGTGCAAATAGAAAGCTCAGAGCACAGTAGTTGTAAAGCTCACGACAATAAGAGTTCTTGTACTTGTCATAGTCCAAGTTTTACTAATGAGAGTGTTTTTGTAGGCTTATCTAATGAGGCCATTAGCGCCCAAATTTTAGAGCGTCTAACTGCTGGCGGCTCTTTAAGTGCTGATGAGGCCCGTTATTGCTTAGAAAAAATGCCACTTGATACCTTGATTGAGTTATCTCACCAGGTTACCTCTCAAGTAGCATCCGTACATGTTAGCTTATGCTCTATTACCAATGTAAAGTCAGGTCGCTGTCCTCAAGATTGTAAGTGGTGCGCCCAGTCTGCACATTTTAAGACTAATGCTGAGGTTTACGATGTTAAAGATAAGGAGCAATGCCTCAAAGAAGCACAAGCTTGCTATGACAAAGGCGTTGAGATGTTTTCCTTGGTAGCCTCAGGCAAAAAGCCTAGTGAACAAGATTTAGATAAGCTCATTGAAATTATCGATTACTTAAAGGCCAATGTTCCTATTAAGTTATGCGCCTCTTTAGGTCTGTTAGATGAGGCTATGCTGACCAAACTAAAAGAGCATGGTATCGAGCGCTATCACTGTAATTTAGAAACAGCTCCTAGCTATTTTGGCAACCTTGTAACTCGCCATACTATCCATGACAAAATTAATACTTTAAAAGCTGCCGAGCAAAGTGGTCTAGAGCTGTGCTCAGGTGGCATTATTGGTATGGGAGAGAGTGATTTAGAGCGCTTAGAGCTAGCTTTAGCCTTACGTAGTCTCAACATTAAGTCTATTCCTATCAATGTTCTCCACCCTATTGAGGGCACTCCTTTATATGGACAGGCAAAGCTTAGCGATGAGCAAATTTTAAGAGCTATTTGCATCTTTAGACTGGTAAATCCAGATGCCCACTTACGCTTTGCAGGTGGCAGAGCACTACTTAGCGAAGAAATGGTCAATAAAGCCATTTATTGCGGCATTAATGCTGCTATTGTAGGCGATTTGTTAACCACTTTAGGCTCAGATATCAACTCAGATCGTGAGCGCTTTGCCAAACACCACTACGATCTCCCAGATATCCCTCAAAAATAATCCTAGCTAACCCAACACAAGCTCTCCCCAGCCCACGCCCACACCCCAGACCCTGGCGCTATGTAGAGCCAGGGCCTGGCCATGGGGCTGGGGCTGGGGCAGAGCCTTGGGAGTGAGTATAGACACACGCCACTTTATGGTAGTTGCAAGCGACATTATGTTGTCTTACTGCCTAAAGTGGCGTGTTGCTTTTACTTTATTAAGAGGGCGGTAGCTGCATCTTTGGTAAGAAGTTTACTTCTGACGGAGCTAAGCTTGGCTCTGCCCTTGTATTTATTGATCTTTAGGTTTAACTTAATGGGGCTATTTTTTGTTTTCACATGTTGTTTGGAGGGTAAGTTATGAGTATCAATGACTTGGTAGATAGCTTTGATAAAGAGCATTTATGGCACCCTTATACCTCAGCTCTTGAACCACTACCAGCTTTAAAAGTGGTTAAGGCTTATGACCGCACTATTGAGCTTAGTGATGGCACTAAACTTATCGATGCCATGTCCTCATGGTGGTGCTGTAATTTGGGCTATCAAATTCCTCGCATAACCCAAGCCCTCAAAGATCAAGTAGACAAGCTTCCTCATATTATGTTTGCAGGCTTTACTCATGATCCTGCTATTAATCTGGGCAAGCGTCTATTAACTTTATTGCCTTTTATGGAGCACATTTTTTATGCCGACTCTGGCTCTGTTGCCTCTGAGATCAGCTTAAAAATGGCTTTACAATATCAAAGAGCCAAAGGACGCACTAGCCGTAATAACTTTTTAACCATTCGCTCGGGCTATCATGGTGATACCTGGAATGCCATGTCAGTTTGTGATCCTGCTGGCATGCATACTGTTTTTGGTAATGCCATGCAACAGCGTATCTTTGCTAACAACCCTAATAGTCCTTTCCCAGGCAGTATAGTAGCAAGTAAAGAGCGCAGCCAATATGTAGACAATAGTGCTTTACAAAGCTTTGATGAGCAAGATTTAGACGATATTAAGAGCAAGCTTGAACAGCACGATAAGGAAATTGCCGCCTTAATCTTAGAGCCTATTGTTCAGGGCGCAGGTGGTATGTACTTTTACCATCCTGACTTTTTAAAAGGTCTACGTAAATTATGTGATGAGCATGATGTAGTGTTGATCTTTGATGAAATTGCTACAGGCTTTGGTCGCACAGGTCGCATGTTTGCTTATGAATATGCTGATGTCCATCCTGACATTATGTTGCTGGGCAAGGGCTTAACTGCAGGCTATATGACTTTATCGGCTGTATTGTGCCAAAAGCATATCTCTCAAGCTATTTCTCAGTCAGATCCTTATGTATTTATGCACGGCCCTACTTTTATGGCCAATCCTCTTGCCTGTGCAGTAGCCTGCGCTGCTTTAGATGAATTAGCCGCTTTTGATAGCTATCAAGATAGTATATGCGCCATTGAACATGGCTTAAAAACACAGTTACGCCCTGCTATTGAGTGTCAGTGCGTCAAAGAGGTACGTGTTTTAGGAGCTATTGGTGTCATTGAGCTTTATGAGCGTGCTAATGTGCAGGCCATTGAGCAAGAGTGCTTATCTTTAGGGGTATGGTTACGACCTATGGGTAATTTGCTTTACACCATGCCACCACTTACCACTATCTATGATGAGCTTTCTAAAATTTGCCAGGCCATGAACACCATTTGCCAGCGCATTGATAGTGGTGAGATCCCAAGTGCTATGCGTCCTAAAAACGATAGCCTTATCTAAACCATTTGCTCTTGCAAAGCACGAGGATTAGCAATTTCGCTTAAAGGACAACGAATCTTAATAGAGCGTTGTCTTTTACCTACAGTGGCAATAATTTTAGTCTGAGTAAAACGCTCAATTAAATTACAAGCATCACAATGAGCATAGTTGCTTTCATCTAGGCCATTAATAATAATGCCCACAGGAGCAAAGCCTATGCTCTTTAAATAATATATCGACAAAGAAGCTTGATTTAAGGCTGATGCCGACATGCGTAAGACTAAGATAGGATCAAGCTTTAATTTAGAGATTAAATCCTCCTGCATTAAAACTTGGTTATCCTCCATAATTAAAGGACAAATAACCTCATGCACGCCCTCTACTACCATCATAGGGCGAGTAGCGATATTCCAGGCAAAGCGCTCTTGAATGACCTGAGGGTTAATAAAATTACCACTTTCACGAGCAGCTAAGTGTACTGGCAAATTGCTTTGATAAACATAAGGCAACATCTCTTGGAGGTTTTGTCCGCAATTGCATTTATTATTAACAAGCGCAGCATCACTTTGCTCTATGCTAGGAATAGCACTTTGAGCAAACTTAAAATAGCCTGGGTTAAAGCCACCTTTTTTAAGAGCTTGAATTAATAAAGTAGCCACATAGGTTTTGCCAACCTTTGGTTCAGCTCCTAATAAAATTAAATTGCGCATGCTTACTTCCTTTTGCCGCCTAAGAGACTGTTAATACTACTTATCCTGTTTAGTAATAGTATCTTGCTTATTATCCTTAGAATCTATTAGTTCTTGATTAGAATCAAGCTCTTCACTATTGTTGTGCACATCAGTGTCGCTTATTTTCTCTTGATATTGCTCTTGGTATTGCTCTTTGTATAAAGAAGCCGCCTCCTGGTTTTTGTTATCTTTTAACTTTGAAGCCAACAAAATTACAGCAATTAGACCTAAGGCTAACAGCAAGATATCTTGCAAAAATACTCCAAAAATAAAAGCCAAGCTAACCAAAATAATTGCAACTACGATAATACCAGGTAGATTTCTCATTAATAAGTTCTCTTTGTAAACTACAATCACTCTCAAAGCATGTAATAGTGTGTTATCCCAAAATTTTAGCTAAACCTTACATCACAATCTTTCCGTATTATAATCTAAGCGCACAATATCACTAAAATATAAGGTTTTTTATGGCTGATTATTCTTTATTAAAAAAGCTTAACTTGTCTAATCCTTGGCATTTATTGGCTGTAGGTTTGGGCTCGGGCTTAAGCCCTAAAGCCCCTGGTACCTGCGGTTCATTTTTAGCCATGTTTATCTGCATGCTGTTATTACTCTGTCCTTGGTATGTAACTTTAATTGTAGCTGTAGTTACTTTCTTCCTTGGCTTAAAAGCTTGCAACGAAGCAGAAAAGGCTATGGGTACTCATGACCATGGCGGTATTGTTATTGATGAATTTGTTGGTATGTTTATCGCCATTTTATTCTTTCCGCAAGGACAATGGCAATTAGCACTGTTGGCTTTTGTGCTCTTTAGAATTTTCGATATTTTAAAGCCTTTCCCAGTTAACTATGCTGATAACAATATTGGTGGCGGTCTAGGCGTAATGGTAGATGACGTGCTCGCAGGCATCTACGCTCTTATCGTAGGTCACATTGCACTCTACTTTTTTAGCTCCGCCCTCATAATGTAAGAACAACCCCTACCTCACGCCATGGCTATCATATGCCATGGCCATCATATGCCATAGCTCTCCACATTGTATTAGCCCTACTCTGTATTAGTGATTTTCACAGAACCTTGGCTCTACTCAGTACTTTGGCTACTGGCAAGGCATTAGCCTTCCACACTGTAACAGTGCCTGAACCATGAACTACTCTCCATAGCGCCCGCACCACCACCAAAGCATGGGCTCTTAATAGCTAATAGCACTCTAGCCACTTGGAGTGCAGCCATAACTTTCTTACTTATCGCCACTTGCTAGCTAATAGTTAGCCGTTAACATCTCCAGCGCTTTTAGCATCGCTTGCACTCTGAGAGCCTTGGGAGCTATTTACTGCTAAAGGTAAGTACTTTTTTTGCGCAACTGACTTAAGCTAAGCTTGCTGCCCTGCTTGCTTGTTAGCAAGCAGGATAGCAGGCAAGCAGGCGCAGCGCAGCACAGCATGCAGGCAGGCAAGCATGCCTGCTTGCATGCGTGCTGGTTTAGCCTGCAATAAAGCCTCCTACCTGCTGTTGCCAGAGGTGGTAGTAAAGGCCCTTTTTGGCTAGTAGTTCATCGTGAGTGCCCACCTCAACTATAGTGCCTTGATCCATCACCATAATACGATCCATCTTAAGGAGAGTAGATAAACGATGGGCAATAGCCAGTACGGTACGACCTTCCATAATAGAATCTAGGTTTTCTTGAATAACATGTTCTGACTCTGAATCAAGAGCTGAGGTAGCCTCATCTAAAATTAAAATTGGAGCTCCCTTCATTACTACTCGAGCCAAGGCAATACGCTGTCTTTGTCCACCTGAGAGCTTAACACCTCTATCACCTACCATAGCATCGAAACCAGAGGCTCCTTTATAGTCAGATAGATTTTTAATAAAGTCCAAAGAATCAGTTAAGATGGCAGCCTTATGTAATTCCTCTTGAGTATACACTGAGACACCATAAGTGATATTTTCACCTACTGTTCTATGCAAGAGTGAAGGGTCTTGAGCCACCATAGCAAAGCCTTCATGTAAGTCCTCTTGGCTAAGATTTTTAACATTGATGCCATCGACTAAGACCTGACCTGAGGTTACATCATAAAAACGCAGCATCAGTGCAATCATAGTAGATTTACCAGCACCTGATGGACCAACAATACCTACCTTTTCGCCAGGTTTAATCTTGAAATTAACATGTTTTAAGATAGTTCTATCGCTACGATAGGCAAAAGATACATCCTTAAACTCAATATCTCCCACAATCTTGTCTATCTTTTTAGGCTCTTTAGGATCTTCAATAGCCACAGGTTGAGCAATAGTGTTGATACCATCATAGACAGTACCAATATTTTCAAAAATAGCACCTATTTCCCACATCATCCAACGTGACATATTGATCACACGAATGGAGATGGCAATGGAAATGGCAATGCTACCTGGGGTAATTAAAAAATTCGCCCATAAATAAAGTGCCAAGGCAGTAGTACAAATTAATAAGGCATAATTCATAAGCTGCACTGAGACATCAAACAGAGTCAAAATTCTTAAGGCCAGATACTCAGTCTTGATATAGTCACTCATTGAATCTTGAGCGTATTTACTCTCTCTGCCTCTACCTCCAAAGAGCTTTACTGTTGAAATATTTACATAACTATCAACTATACGACCCACCATGTCAGATCTAGTATCAGCTTGCCTTTGTGCCATGGCTCTTAATTTAGGAATAAAGATACGTAAGGCAGTGCTATAAAGGACAAGCCAGCATAACAGCGGAATGGCTAAATAATAGTCTGAATCAGCTAACATCCAAGTCATAGTAGCCAGATAAACTACTAAATGGACAGCTACGTCCATAAGCTTAAGCACAGAGGTGCGCACGGCCATAGCAGTTTGCATCACCTTATTAGCGACACGGCCAGCATACTCTTCGGTAAAGAAAGCCAATGATTGTCCTAGCAAATAGCGGTGTACTTGCCAGCGAATTTGCATAGGATAATTAGGAGAAACAGTTTGGTGTAATAAGAGTGAGTGCACAATAGTAGCAATAGGCAAGATAAAGCCTGCCATAAGCAACATGGCGATTAAGCTATTACCATGCTCACTTAAGAAAAAAGACGGCAAACTTGATTGTGTCCAATCCACAATCAGTCCTAAACAAATAAAAAACAGCGCCTCACCAGCAGCCATCAGTGAGGTCAAAATAGCTATACAAAATAAAAAAGGCCATAAACCTTTAGTGTAAAAAAAGATAAAGTTAATTAAGCCTTTTGGAGGCTCTCCTTTTAAATCTTCTGGAAAAGGAGGGACTAAGCGCTCAAAAAAGTGCCATATTCTATCCACGATAACCCCCACACTAAAGTTAGTAATACCTATTTAATTTCAAGCATGCATAATGCTTGTAGTGTAGATAATTATAGAGATCCCAGATTGGGATTTAAATCTTTTTGAAAATCTATTGCGCTTAGATAAAAAAAGTTGGTGCCTGATTAAGACACCAACTTTTTTAAAAATTTGAATTACAACTAATTAACGAGCTAAAGCTGACAAGATATCTTCTAAGCGGTTGTTAGCAATATCAAGGTGACGGCCCATAGCAGCAATATGGTTAGGCATCATAGCATCGCCTACTTTATTACCACCAGCAGTAACATATAGAGGGTCAAATTCCTCGATATAATCAAAGCGAGCTAAAGCCTCTTGCACATTTTCTATACCACCACGCTCAGCTACAGTATTATCTACAGCTAATAAAGCACGGAAAACATTAGCAGTTACCGCACAAATACCTTTAGCAAAGTAAATATTATTATCAGCAGTAAAGTGACCTACATTATTGTCATTAATCATACCTAAGGCATAATCGGTCATAGCAATGCAGTACTTAATAATATTGTAGGCATCATCTGACTTCAAATTAAACACGCCTGCATTCTTGGCATTAGTGCCAACAGAGGCAGCCCAATCTGCCCAATTCTTAATGCCTTGACGATATTTGCCCTCAGCATCGTAAATAAATAAAAAGCCCCAGACATTTTCTGAATAACTAAAGTAACGAGAAGTAGCATCGGCTAAGCGCTGATCAATAGTATCTCTATTACCAAAACGAGCTACATCCTTAGCAATCAAATCAGAGGCTGGACGGGTAGCGTAAATCACACCTCTTTGGAAGTAAGTTGTATTATCAATAAACCATGGAGCAATTAAATCATTTGGCAAAAATCCAAAGAAAGATGACAACTCATGGTCAATAGCATAGGTTACACCCTGAGCAATAATTACTGCTTTTTCTTGGTCAGTAGCTTGTGCTGTAGCAGCCTCTGGCTTAAATGGTTTGCTATGTGGAGAGGTAAATAAACCAACAGCGACAATCCACAATAATACGAGGCCTAATACGCCTCCCAAGCCATAACGTGCAAGTTTACCCTTATCCATCTGTATCTCCTTAATAAGGCTCATATTAATATTCAACCAAGCTTATTTGTACGGCCTAAATACTACCTCATTAAGCTTGTAAGTCGGGTACGGCCTTAGTGCTGTGATTCCTACTTTGCTAAATAGATCTAGCATGTGATTGACTGATTATGACAGTTAGTAAAGTTAGAATAAGCAATTTTGCGATAGAGAACAATCTACCGATACCATATTAGCATTTTTAACTTAGTTTAAAATGAGTAAATATCTAACTAAGATCTTATCTGTGCGATTTATCTCTCTTTTCTTGCTCCTTACTCTGGAGTATGCTGGTCACTCTATAATATTTTTATATTCTTACCAAAAGTGATCACATAAGCACTGTGTTTATTTTAGGTTTAATATTATGGATAGCTAACCAAACGCCATAGTGAAATATGGATGTTAGTTACGACTCTTAATTGAGTTTTTTATATATTAGATGGTTAAGCACCCTAAGACTTACTACTTTTACCAAACAGACAAACTATACTTAGCTTGAAGCCAACTATTTTAGTTATTTAGTTTGCTCCCAACTAAGGAGTAATAAAGCTAAGTCTTATCGTGTATTTTTACTAAGATTAATCTTGGTAAGTATTAGTTTGCAAACTTTTGAGCATGAGCTTTTAGGCTTGGCACAATAAGGCAAAAACTTATGAAAATACAATTTTCTTCTCTTATCTGCTCTGTTAAATCTAGTTTTTTTAACAAGACCTCCCACGCCCGCCCATTTACACCAGGACGCAAAGCCTCATCTTTTATCTTAGGCCTTAGCATGATGGCTTTAACTTCTCTGTCCTTTGCCTCCGACCAAGAATCCAAAGAGCTCTTTGTTTTTAACTGGTCTGACTATATTGACCCTAGTGTGATTACTGACTTTGAAAAAGAGACTGGCATTAAAGTTCACTATGATGTTATGTACTCTAACGAAGTGTTAGAGGCTAAGCTTATGGTGGGTAATAGCGGCTATGACATTATTGCGCCATCCTTGCATGTACTAAAGCGTCTAGGAGAGTCAGGCTTACTCCTGCCTTTAGACAAGAGTCAGCTTCCTAATCTTAAGCATCTTGATAAAGATAAGATGGCTAAAATTGCTACCATTGATAAAGATAATACCTACGGTATTCCTTATATGGAACTCTCTACAGGTCTTGCCTACAATGAAGCTAAAGTGGCTGCTATTATGGGCCCTGACTTTAAAGTAGACTCTTGGGATGTCTTATTTAAAGAAGAGTACTTAAAAAAGCTCTCTCAATGTGGCGTAGCTTCTTTAGATTCTCCATCTGATATGCTCTGTACTGCTTTAATTTACCTTAACAAAGATCCAGAATCTGAAAACAAAGAAGACTATGAAGCTGCTGCCGAGGTGTTAAAGGTTATGGGTAAATATGTGCGTTACTTCCATTCAGCACAATACTCTAATGACTTGGCCGCAGGTGAGATTTGCATTTCCCCAGCCTGGGCAGGCGACGCACAACTGGCTAATCAACGCTCTTTAGAGGCTAAAAAAGACCATATTGCTTATGTTATTCCTAAAGAGGGTGCTCTTATGGGCTATGACATGTTAGCTATTACTAAAGATGCTAAGAATGTTGCTAATGCTCACTTATTTTTAGACTATATCATGCGTCCTGAGGTTATTGCTAAAATCTCTAACTATGTACGCTATGCTAATGCTAACGCTGATGCTACCCCACTAGTAGATAAAGAAATCACCTCCAATAAAGGTATTTACTACGATAAGGAAACTCTCAAACGCATGCACATCGTAGTACCTCCTACCCAAATTGAGCGCTTAATGACTCGCACCTGGAATAATGTTATTTCATCATCTGGCGAATAGCAAAGCGAGTAGCAAGTTAAGTTCATGCTTTCACGAAAAGCAACTTCATTTTTGTAATGAAGTTGCTTTTTTGTTGGTAGAGAGCGCCAAACAGTGATAAATTAATAAGCACAAATTTATTATCCTTAGGCATTTTTAGGTGATTACAGCATTACTCTCATAGGCAAACCATTTTAGTAAAAAACTTATTATTCTGGTTTGGTCATAGAGCTCATAAGCATTAACTGGTTTTAGCAGGTTTTACTATGATCTATACAGTTACACCCTCCCCATCTCTTGATTTGCTCATGCAATTACAAACTCCTTTACGTATAGGCGAAAATCATCGTGCTATTAAAGAAGAGTTAAGACCTGGTGGTAAGGGCATCAATATTTCTATCATGCTGTATAACCTAGGCGTAACCTCAACAGCTTATGGCTTTGTTGCAGGCTTTTCTGGCGATGAGCTGATGAGACTAACTGCAGCTATTGGAGTAAAAACAGGCTTTATTAGAGTACGTCGTGGTCGTACCAGAATTAATGTACGCATTAAAGAGCAGCCGCTACAAACTAGTATTAATGGCTTAGGCCCAGATGTTAGTGCTGACGACATCCAATACTTGGTGCGTAAAATCTCTAATTTAAAGGCTGAGGATTATCTGGTGCTAGCTGGTATGCTTCCACCATCCTTACCTCAAGACATGTATGCTACTTTCTTTGAAAACTTAAAGCCTGAATCTAAGCCTAAGGTAATTGTGGATGCTCCAGCAGATCAGCTCAAGTATGTCCTCAAATACCATCCATTTTTAATTAAGCCAAATTTAAAAGAGCTTAGTGATTACCTTAATTTAAAACTTACTGATGCTAGTGCTGTATTGGAAGCTTGTCATATGCTCCAATCAGAAGGTGCCAGAAATATTTTGGTATCTTTGGGTAAGCATGGTGCCATTTTTATGGATGAGAAACAAAACTCTTATCGTATCCCTGCACCTGGCGGCGAGATGATTGATAAAACTGGTGCTGGCGATTCCATGATAGCTGGATTTTTATCAGACTATCTTAATACCAACTCTTTAGAAAGTGCTGCCTACATGGCCGTAGCTACAGGCTCAGCCACTGCTACTACTGACGGTATCGCCACTAAAGAAACTGTCCAAAAGCTAAGAGCGCAAATGTCAGATCACTCAGACTGGGGTGAGGCCTTAGTTTAAGGAATTTAACTCCCCAGCAAAGCAAAAAAAAAAGAGAGCCAAGTTTTAAACCTGACTCTCTTTTTTCTTTAGGTTAGTTTAGTTGGCTATTCTTATGTATTAAGCGCCCTTAACTACCTTAGTAATAGCATCAGCTAAGTAATCAACGTTCTCGTCATTGATACCAGCTACGCACATACGGCCTGAGCCTACAATGTAAATACCAAACTCAGCACGTAATTGCTCTACCTGCTCCTTGGTAAGGCCAGAGAAAGAGAACATACCATTTTGCTTGGTAATGAAATCAAAGTCGCCAGCGCCAGCAGCCTTGAGCTTTTCTGCTAAGAGGTTACGCATACGTGACATTCTCTCACGCATCTCAGCTAACTCTTGCTCCCACATGAGGCGTAAATCTGGGTTGGATAATACAGTGATTACAACCTTCTCACCGTGAGCTGGTGGGTTAGAAATAGCGCAACGAATAGCGAGCTTAATCTGAGATAATACGTTGGTACCAACTTCCTTGGTGGCGCTAACAGCAGTTAAAGCACCAACACGCTCATTGTACATACCAAAGTTCTTGGAGAAAGAAGAAGCAATTAATACTTCGCTATTCTTCTCAAGGATCTTACGAACACCATAAGCATCCTCCTCAAGACCCTTACCAAAGCCCTGATAAGCAAAGTCGATTAATGGTAATAACTTCTTACGAGCTAAGAAGTCAGCGATTTGATCCCACTGCTCAGGAGTTGGATCGATACCAGTTGGGTTGTGGCAGCAAGCGTGAATAATAACTACATCACCTTCGCTAGCTTGCTCTAAGGTATCTAACATACGATCAAATGCTAAAGCATGAGCAGCACGATCGTAGTAAGGATAACGCTCAGTCTTTAAGCCTGCAGCTTCAACGATTTGGAAGTGATTACCCCAGGTTGGGTCAGAAATCCAAACACGGCTAGCAATGTGCTGCTGATAGATAAAGTCAGCGGCAATACGTAAAGCACCAGTACCGCCTGGGCAGTGGCAGGTTACGGCACGACCGTCACTTACTAAGGCACTGTCCTTACCGAATAATAACTCACGAGTTAAACGACCATAATCTGGTAAACCAGTAATTGGTAAGTAGCTCTTGGACTGCTCAGTCTCTACGAGAATCTTTTCAGCTTCTTTAACGCACTTTAAAACAGGAGTTACACCATGCTCATTTTGGTAAACGCCTACGCCTAAATTAACTTTTTTAGGATTGGTATCGGCCTTAAAAGCATCAGTTAAACCAAGAATTGGATCTGCTGGAGCTAATTCCAAGTGATCAAAAAACATATTTTAGTCCCTGATATTGGGCATCCACCAAGATGCCTCAATCCTTAACTACTAAGAGCCTAATGGCTCTGGTTAACACCTGTACTTAGATAGTCCCCTATTTGTACTATCTTAAGCAGCCTGATTAAGAGAGATAGTAAATTTCAAACAGAACTCTTAACTGGCCTGTCTATTATATGCAAGTGAATGATAAAAATTGCGCAAGCTCACAAAAATTGGCACTTTAATAAATCATTAAAGCTTTAAAAACTTTTATCTAACAAATGCTCACAAAGCCAATATCCAAGCCCTTTCCAGACCAATACCATCCCCCAATCTCCCCTCTAAAACCTCATAACTAATGCACCACTTTTGAGCGCTATTTTTATTTTCGCACCACATTAGCACCTACCAGCCCCTCAATCCCACACTCCTATGCCCTACCCCCATCCTCTGGCCATTTAAAGCCCATCTTACCCACAGAAACGCCCAAAAAAGTCGTACTTAAACCACCAAAAAGATCTGCAAGCTTTTTACTCACTGTGCTCACTTGCTGGTAAAAGTTTCCAAAAGTTCGTTTACAACTATGAGCTAGCTTAAGACTAACATTATCATTTTTAATTGTTAGTTGGTCTGTAAACGAACTTTCGGAAACTCTCACTAGCGCACTTGCTTGCTCGCCTAATTGCATGTTCGCTTAACCTCATGCCATGCAAGCAAAAGCTAATACCAGTAAAAAGCCTCTTACCAAGCGCCATGACAAGCCCGTTTACCTGTATCAGCTCAAACAACCACACCTGCGCTAACATAGCTTACCAATAAGATAACCACAACAAAGCTCAGGCCCTGGATCATCTCCAGAACTGAGCCAAAGCTCAAACTCAGACTTAAGCACTGGCCTACCACGTTTACTGCACTTAACCCTAAGCAACTTTGAAAATATGACTAGTCCCTTCTTATACTTTCTAACGTAAGTACTGTACCGATAGATCAACAATACTTAAGCTCAGCTAAAGCTGGTTTTTGATACATAAACACAATAAAAAACGCCTGGCCTAAGATAGACCAAGCGTCTTGTAAATAACTTAAGAACTTATGTGCTTATGTGCTTATTATTGCACCTGAGCGGCAGTCTTAAGATTGGAGCGCTCACGCTCTTGCATTAAGGTTTGCTCATAAATACGCTTAGCTGATTTTTGCCATGCTAATGACTTCCAGCGTAACAACATGGCAATACCACGTACCCACTCATCCGCAGCAAAGCCAATCCATACACCTACTAAGCCCCACTCTAAGTAAAGACCTAAGTAGCAGCCTAATGGTACTGATATACCCCACATAGAGATCACAGCCATAATGACAGGGAAAGTAGTATCACCTGTTGCTCTTAATGAGTTAATAATAATGATGTTCAAAATACGTCCTGGCTCTTGGAAGACAGTAATGATGAACAAGCCAGAGGCAATAGCAAGCACCTCAGCATTATCAGTAAAGCATGATACTAAGAAAGCACCTGTACCTAAAGGCATGGAGAAGGTTAATAAGAAAGTTACTACCTCACCAATCTTTACGCTTTTTATGAGCTGCTTGTTGGCTAAATCAAGCTTCATAGCGCCTGTATAGTGAGCTACTAACAGCTCAGTACCCATACCAATAGAGATACTAAAGAGCATTAATACTTGAACGATTTGGAAGTAAACACCCTGGGTAGCCAAAGCCATAGCGCCCATAGAGGCAATCACACCAGTCATAAACATATATTGAGTATGCCAAGATAAGTTTTCACCAGCACCTGGCAGACCAATACTTAAAATAGAACTAATGATCTTGCGTCTAAAGACGAACATAAAGCGTGGAATAATTCTAGTATTAGTACGTGCAATGATTAAAGGAATGAATACCAAGCAACCTACAGTTCGACTAAGCACAGTAGATATAGCCACACCTTCTACGCCCATTACAGGAACACCTAAATATCCAAACAAGAATAAGGTATTACCAATAACTGTGATGATGTTTACCAACATGGAAACATACATGGCATCACGAGTACAGTTATGGGCACGTAAAATAGCAGAGCCTACTAAACAAATAGATAAAGGTAAGAAAGATAAGGATAAGATCTGCAAGTAATTATGTGAGCTTTCCTTAATTTCCTCTGGTACCTGCATAATATCTACAATAAAGCCCGAAGCCATAAAGATAGCTATCGACACTATGGTACCAATAATAAGATTTACACCTAAACCTACATGGATTAGCCTTCGTGCTAAGCGTTTATTATTAGCACCCAAAGCTTGAGCACATACTACGCATACACCAATATTAAAGAAGTTAAAGATAATAAGAGCTAAATCAAAAACCTGATTACCAATAGTAAGTTCGGCTACAGCTTTAACTGAAACCATACCCACCATGATGGTATTAATAATCAAGGTAGCAAAGTGCAATGACAGGTCAATAAAGATTGGCCAGGTCAAAGACAATAAAGAACGCTTTGGCTCTTGCAGATCAAGCTTGCTTAAGCTCTTATCAAGCTCATCATTAACCGCATTAATTTCAGCTTTAGTTGCATGATCACTGGTCAAATTATTTTGTGAATAAACATTCACATCAATATTACTGTTACCAGCAGCAGCTGCGGCA